>Ga0209269_1000053_pt1 | contig 226430 bp, 230 predicted proteins | sample MTBAKMMethaMetaG_FD_187455 | JGI IMG/M metagenome (GOLD analysis project Ga0209269, IMG submission 187455) | Enrichment culture microbial communities from Arthur Kill intertidal strait, New Jersey, USA, that are MTBE-degrading - MTBE-AKM (Arthur... | ecosystem: Environmental > Aquatic > Marine...
TTTTATTTTCATCAAAGAGTTGAATATCGTGACGAGTTTCACAGATCTGCAGATCTCCAAGGAGATCATCCACGCGATGCAGGACATGGGTTGGGATACGCCGACCCCGGTCCAGATAGAGGCCATCCCCGTTGGCCTGAAAGGCGGGGACATGTACGCTCAGGCGCAGACCGGAACCGGGAAGACCGGGGCCTACGGTTCGATCATTCTCGAACGCATAAAGCCAAGGATGCCCACGCCGTCCGCACTGGTCCTTGTTCCGACGAGAGAGCTGGCCAACCAGGTGGCCGAGGAGTTAACGAAGCTATCCAAGTTCACCGGTCATGACTGCCTGCCCATCTACGGCGGCGTCGGCATCGAGCCGCAGATCTCCAAGCTGAAACGCGGGATCGATATCGTGATCGCCACTCCTGGGCGCGCGAAGGACCTTATCAACAGGAACGCCATGGACCTTTCCCACGTGTCCGTGATCGTTCTCGACGAAGCCGACCGCATGCTGGACATGGGCTTCATCCGTGACATAAATTTCATTCTTGCCAAGGTTCCGAAGAAGAGGCAGGCCCTGCTGTTCTCGGCGACCATGTCCTCCGAGATACGTGAAATGGCCATGCGCCAGATGGTGAATCCGAAGGAGGTATTGGTATCCAAGGACGAGCCCGTTCTGGACCTGACCAAGCAGTACTACATGGTCGTGAACAAGGAGGACAAGCGCGACGCGCTGTATACGGTACTCGATATGTACGAGCCGAAGGCCATAGTGTTCTGCCACACCAAGCACAAGGCCGATCAGGTGGCCAAGAAGCTGATTAGGCACAACTATCTGGCCGGCGCCATTCACGGCGACGTGGCCCAGAACAAGAGGGAGAAGGTGCTGAAGGCGTTCAAGGACGGTTCCTTGCGCATCCTGGTGGCCACGGACGTGGCTGCGCGTGGCTTGGACATCGATTCCGTTGATTACGTCATTAACTTCGACGCGCCGAGCGACCCCGACACCTACGTTCACCGCATCGGAAGAACTGGTAGGGCCGGAAAGGAGGGAGCGGCGATCTCTTTCTTCCTTCCCGAGGAGCGCAGGGATGTTCGAGGTCTGGAGCGCCGCACGGGTAAGATGATCGAACAGTTGAACATCGACATCGTGCACAAGGACGAGCCGGAGGTCAAGAAGCTGGACGAGGTGAGGATCGCCATTCAGGCGTCCGCCAACCAGCCTTCCGCTGCGAAACGTACCAGGTCACATGGGAACGTGGCGTCCATCGAGATCAATCTCGGCGGCGCGGACAAGATCAGCAAGGGCGAGATCGTTAAGATGGTCAAGAACGACACCGGGTTGGCTGCTAGGGACATCGGAAAGATCACCATGGGCGACCGATACACCTATATCGAGGTGTTCAAGAAGGACGCCGAGAAGGTCATCATGAGCCTTTGCCATCAGTACTACGGGGACAAGGCCGTGAAGGCGAGGATGGTCTAGGTCTGGACCGTTCAGAATAAAAGATCTACCCGGGTCCATCCCCCCCCCTCTTTTTTTATAAATTGGTTATTATACCTCAAAGACCCACTTAGGTCAATGTTGATAGCCTTTCGAACCTTCCATAAAAAGCAGGGGGGATAACTTACTCGATCCGTACCCGCGGCTTAGCCAGGCAAAAGCTTTCCTTCGTCTGTGCCGATTACATTTCTTAGTACCGGGTTTTTTATTATACGTTCTGGGCTTCCTTCTGGCCGCGGCTTACGGCGCCGGACTCGATTCCGAAAGGTTCGTCTGGGGCTATCTCATCTTCCTGACGGCTCATCTGTCGCTTCACCTAAGCAACGATCACTTCGACCAGAAGGCCGACTCATTCGGCTCGCCCACGGTTCTCTCGGGAGGTAGCGGGATATTGCGTGACCATCCGGAGCTCGCCCGGCCAGCCCTGGTCATCTCCGTTTCGCTCATCACCATCTCCCTGGCCATAGCCATTTTATTTCAACTTAGGTTCTCCGCCCCCTGGTATTTCTTCCCGGTGGTCCTCATCGGCAACGTTCTCGGGTTCTTCTATGCCGCCCCACCTTTACGTTTGGCGTACAGGGGCCTAGGCGAGCTTTCCACAGCGTTCGCGGCTGGCGTGCTCATGCCCGGGATGGGATATCTCGTAGCCAACAACTCCCTTGATTACGATTTCCTCATCCTGACCCCGGCCTTTCTGGCCTATGGCGTGTTCTTCATTCTGAACGTGGAGATGCCTGACATCCAAGGGGATCAGGAAGGGGGAAAGGTGAACCTGCTTGTCATTTACGGGGAAACGATAGGTTATGCTGCTATTCTGCTTTCCCTTGGCTTTGGAACGCTTCTCTTCACCGCGCTATCCCTCTGGGATTCAACGAGCGCGCTCGATTACCGATGGTTCACGGTCTTCTCCCTCATCCCATTGACGGTTGGTTTGGCGGGGGCCCGGGTCTACCGATGGACCCGTTCCCAATTGATCCGCCAGGTCAAGGCCAATATCGCCTCCTTGATGGTCTTCCTGCTTCTGATAGATGCGTACCTGTTCACCCTGGTCTAGAAGGACGATCGGCGAATAACGGACGAGGTGCCCTGGGAACTGCCACTTATGGATCTTGCGTTACAGCGATCGTCCATCAACGGAGATCATCGGGAGTGGGTCAGGAACTCCCTTCCCGTTTCCGCCATCTCTCCCAGCCTTTTGTCGACCAGATAGTTCACCGTATCCTTCTCGAAGGAGCCATCGGCCTTGCGCGCCCCGGCCGGCACACCGGTGAGGACCTCGATCCCTTCGTCGATGGTGCTCACCGGATAGATGCTGAACTTCCCCTGCTTGGCCGCCTCCAGCACCTCCTCCTTGAGCATGAGGTTCTGGACGTTGCTGGCCGGGATCATGGCGCCATTCTCTCCCACAAATCCTCTGGCCTTGCAAACCTCGAAGAAGCCTTCCAGCTTTTCGTTCACTCCTCCGATCGCTTGCACCTCGCCCTTCTGGTTCACCGATCCGGTCACAGCGATGCCTTGTTTGATGGGCAGACCTGACAAGGCAGAAAGTATCGCGTACAGCTCGGTGCTGGAAGCGCTGTCGCCGTCCACGCCGCCATAGCTCTGCTCGAAGACCAGCTTAGCGTTCAGGGAGAGCGGCTTATCCTGAGCGAACTTGCTTGCGAGATAACCACCCAAGATCAGCACGCCCTTGGTGTGCGTTGGTCCCCCCATCTGTGATTGCCGTTCTATGTCGATGATCCCTTCCCGACCCACCGCAACGCTGGCCGTGACCCGGGAAGGTCTGCCGAAGGAAATATCGCCCAATCCCATAACGGAAAGGCCGTTGATCTGGCCGACCGCGCTGCCCTCCGTTTCGATCAAGAAGGTCCCCCGTTCAATATACTCCTGGATCTTCTGCTGGATCAGATTGGAGCGATAGAGCTTCTCCTCCACCGCCTTTTGGATATGCGTCTCGGTGATGTACTTCGACCCATCCTGCATCGCGTAATAGTTGGCCTCCTTGATCAGGTCGGCCACCATGGCGAACCTGGTGGACAGCTTCCTCTGGTCCTCGGCCAGTCTAGAACCGTACTCCACTATCTTCGCCACCGATCTATTGTCCAGGTGCTTCAATTTGAACTTGTTGCACAGGGCGCATATGAACAAGGCGTACTTCTTGGCGGAAACCTCGGTGCGGTCCATGGTCAGATCGAAGTCCGCCCGCACCTTGAACAGCGATGGATAGTCCTGATCGCCCTGGTGGAGTATCTGGTTGATCTCCGGTGTTCCGATAAGAACCACCTTCACGTTCAGCGGTATCGGTTGAGGCTTGAGCCCCCTGGTGGAAATGAATCCCGCCTGGTCCCCTGGCTCCTCCACCTTGATCTTCTCCGTCTTCAAGGCGGACTTGAGCCCTTCCCACACGAACGGATAGCGGAAGAGGTCCAATACCGGTATCACCAGATACCCACCGTTGGCTTTGTGCAGCGAACCGGGGCGTATCATCGTGAAATCCGTGGTCACTACTCCGAACTGCACCTCCCTTTCCGACCTGCCCAGGAGGTTCGGGTAGCTGGGGGTCTCTTCAAACACCACCGGGGCGCCTACCGAGCTTCCGTTGTCCACCACGAGATTGACCTCATATCTCCGGAAGGCAATGTCCTTGGTGAGGAACTGTCGGAACTGGGGCGGGACCTGTTCCGCCGATTGCTGTGCGATCCCCAGGAATATCTCCAGGTTCTCCAGCATGTCCTTCTGTACGTTCTCGATGTGCTCGAGCACCGCCTTGTTCGCCGCGTACCTCTCCTTAAGATCATTGAGGAGCGGACCTATGGACCCCAAGGCGATCTCTCCGTTGAGCCTGGAGACGACCTCCGCTCCCTTCTTGTCGATCTCCCGCACCTTGCGGAAAACGGCTCGGAGCTCCACATCCAGCACCTCACGTCTCTTCAAAATCTCCTTCTGAGCGTCCTCGGGGAGGGTCTCGAAATCCTCCGGTTTGATAGGTTTCCCCTCAACGATCGGGATTATCAGGAGGCCAGTAGGGCCGACCTGTATCGAGAAGCCCTGTCTTTCCGCGCTCTCGTTGGCCTGTCTCATCAGCTCCGTCCGCTCCTCGCCGAGCTTGGAGAGGGCCCTCTGGCGCTTGGCCTCGGCGTCCTCGCTCTCAAAGGAGCGAGGCAGGTCCCTTCTGGCCCCCTCGATGAAAGCGGCCATGTCGGCCTTGAATTGAATGGCCGTTCCAGGCGGAAGACGTATGGCGATCGGCTCGTAAGGATTGGCGAAGTTGTTGACGTAGACCCAGTCGTCCGCTTTCGGTTTGCCCCTCGCCAGTTCGTATAGGAAATTGTTGACCGCGGTCTTCCTTCCAGTGCCGGGGAGTCCGGCCACGTAGATGTTGAACCCCTTCTCCTGTATCTCAAGACCGAAATGCAGGGCCTTCTGCGCTCTCTCCTGTCCGATGATCTCATCAGTAGGTTCCATTTCATCGGTCGTGGTACAATCCACCTTGTCCGGGTCGAAAACGGCTCGGTAATCCTTGAGCGGTAATGCCTTTATCATCGCGGTCCCCAAGGAATTACACATCGTTAGCAACGTAAATACGAATCGATTTCCGTTTCTATCGATCGTATCTCGGACCTCTTTCTTTCGTTAGAATTCCTAGGTCCATCAGATTTTATCTTCACCACGAAGTACAGGTGATGCGACCATTTACTAGCACCTTTATGTCCGGACAAGGACATGATGTCCTGTTGAAATGTCCGAACTGAAGACCGTGGAACATGTTGACATTGAGCGATACATGGGAACCTGGTACGAGATAGCGAAGTTCCCACAAAGGTTCGAGAAAGGTCTGGTCGGGATCACCGCTACCTATTCTCTGCTTCCCAATGGAAAGGTCAGAGTGTTGAACAGCGGGTATATGGGGGACTTCAATGGCAAACCGAAGACCGCCAAAGGAAAGGCGTGGATCGTGGATAAGGAGACCAACGCCAAGCTCAAGGTGAGCTTCTTCTGGCCGTTCGCAGGTGATTACTGGATCATCGAGCTTGGAAAGGATTATGAGTATGCGGTCATCGGCGAGAGTTCACGAAAGTACCTTTGGATACTGTCAAGGACGCCTCAAATGGACGAACATGTGTACGAAGGCATCGTGCAACGATTGAAACAGAAAGAATTCGATGTATCCAAGATCGAATTGAACCCGCAAAAAGACGGACTTTAAAATGGGTGAAGGTCACATAATTTAATGATGGTCAGTGAGATCATGTCTCAATATCAGCGCGATGGCAGAGCCCCTTTACCAGAGTCAGAAAATACGTCGAAGGTCATGCGCGCGAATCGGGGGAAGGACACTGGTCCAGAGATGATTTTGCGAAAGGCTCTCTGGGCAAATGGAATAAGAGGTTATCGTATACATCTTAAAGGTCTTCCTGGTAGACCAGACATCGTTTTTCCCAAGTATCGTATCGCTATAATGGTGAACGGTTGCTTTTGGCATCGATGTCCTTTCTGTAATCCTGGCGTTCCAAAAACCCACACAGAGTTCTGGCAAAACAAGTTCGATCGAAATGTGAATAGGGACAACGATAAAAAAAAGGCCCTTAAGGATGCGGGGTGGACCGTTATAGTGCTCTGGGAGTGCAAGTTAAGAAGAGATCCCAAATCCGCTGTTGTTGAAATTATGAACGCTATAAACGAGTGTGAGAAGAACAGAACCTAATCATCACGCATTTTTCTCAGATGGACAAGGGCTTCTCGTCCATTTTCGGTTATCTGATATATTCGATTCTTGGACTGTTCCGGGGTCATACATTCGACAAGCCCATGATCGACCAATTCCTTCAAGGCTCTCGATACATGGGTCAGGTACTCTCCAGTGGATTGAGCGATAGTTGAAGGGGTTCTCGGTCCCTTCTCCAGAGCTTCCAATGCCTTGCGCCTTACTCGACCTTGCATGAAAGATAGGATTTCCCACATCAGTACTACAAGGGCCAAATGTCATTAGCACATTATTACCATTTGATTACCAATTTATATTAAAATAATATTTATTTTGTAATTAACCGGTAATAATGGACATTCACCAGTAAGATTTCACTGGATGCATGGTGTGGGAGGATTTGCGGTGGAAGGATGCCTTGAGGACAAATTACATGCCCGGGGTCCCCAAGGATGTTCAAATAAAAAGGAAGGTCCTAATCGAAGAGGCGATAGGTTGGACCGGGGGGAGCCAGACCGACCCATACAGGATCTATATCAATCCATGTTCAGATGGTACGGCGGTCTATTTCGAGAAGCCCGGAAAGGAAGCGGTCGCTAATGCAAAGGGCAAGATAAAAAACCCCAATGACATGCGTCCTATCGTTGAATTGAACGGGAATCAACCAAAGAACGCCTCATTCACGGACGTGTGGAGCGACCTTACTGAGATAGCATATGCCGATATGGATGCTTTTCGGACGATTCTACTCCTTATTTATCGCAGTGCCTTCCTCATCGACCATCGATACGATGATGACATGCACTTGAGATATTTGCCCGGTCCAGAGATTGTGGATTGCATCAGAGAGATTAACTTATTAGTGGGGTCAGTAGTGAGCCTTAAGAGTGTAGAAAGATTGCTCAGGTTCATCGACGTTCTTGGATGGAACGAGGATGTGAAGTACATTGAAAGCAACAAGAACGGAATCGAGCGGACCGGGAGAGTAAACACGCTATTGACCTGTATCAAGATCCCATATGATACTGTCATGATATTGAAAAGACACGATGAACGGGTCAGTTCAGGTATGTCTTTATCAAACAGGGGGGACGAAGGAGATGCCTCATATGTCCCATTCTATAACATTATGCAGACGTTATTGCGAACCAGAGGCATCTGTGTTCCATCTACAGGAGAGCTGTATGAGCTGTTCAAACCCCACCTCATCGATGGATCTACAGTTAGGAACAGCTATGGAACCCTCACACTACATTCGATACAACGGACCATTGACTGAACACTTACACTGACCCTAACAATAATGTTATTGAGGGGTTCTGTGTTTCAAGTGAATTGATGCATTTCGAGGTCTGCGAGCTCTTTGCCGGAGTAGGTGGTTTCCATCTAGGTCTGAGCAGGAGCGGTTGGAATGTTGTCTGGGCTAACCAATGGGAACCTGGTAAGAAGCAGCAATGGGCCTTCGAATGCTATCGCAACCATTTCGGTGGTCAGACTAAATGTGTTAACAAGGATATTGGTAAGGTAAGTACCGCCGAGATGCCTGACGCTACCCTCTTGGTAGGAGGTTTTCCATGTCAAGACTATAGCGTCGCGACCACGAACGCGCACGGGATAGAAGGAAAGAAAGGGGTCCTCTGGTGGTATATCGAACGAATTCTTCGAGATAAGATCGAATCCGGGAACCCGATACCATACGTTATATTGGAAAATGTTGATCGTTTAATCAAGTCTCCTGCCAAACAACGCGGACGAGACTTTGGCATAATCTTGTCGTGCCTGAACAACCTGGGGTATGTAGTAGAGTGGCGTGTGATAAACGCAGCAGATTACGGTTATCCTCAAAAAAGGAGAAGAACGTTCATCTTTGCAACCTTGGCAAAGGATACTGTGGACAGATATTATATCGGATCGACCGATTCGAATATTATTGCCAAGGATGGTTTCTTTGCTAGTGAGTTCCCTATCAGCGTTCCCAAGGCAACTGTAGGTTCATCCATATGTCTTTGGTCGGACCTAGTGAGGATGACAAAAGGATTTGAGTTTACATTCGAGAACGCTGGCTTTATGAAGGATGGACGGGTTTTCACTACTAGGGTGGAACCCAAGAGCGACAAGACAAAAGCTACTCTGGGCAGCATTCTCCAGAAGGACGTAGATGAGAGGTACTTTATCCCTCTTGAATGGATCGGCAGGGATGAGGATCGTGGAACGGAAGCCTTCAGGAAGACCTGGAAGTACTGCAAAGGCGCTAAGAACGAGGCCCGGGTTCACCGGAACGGTCACGCTTATCGATACAACGAGGGAGGCATCCCGTTTCCAGATAAGCTCGATGAACCTTCCAGGACTATGTTGACGGCCGAAGGCAATCGGCGACCGAACAGAATTGGTCACATCGTTCCAGTAGATACTGCGAATGGCCTCTATAGGATATTGACACCCGTCGAATCTGAAAGATTGAATGGGTTCGATGATAACTGGACGGAAGGAATGCCAGAGAAGTGGAGATACTTCTGTATGGGAAACGCTCTGATCGTAGGTTTGGTTGAGCAAATGGGGCGCAAGTTGATGGATGAGATCTTGTTCATCAAGAACCAAGGAGAACATCATATCCAGATCAGAAATGAGCGTGGAATCGTATGTGGTCCCCTTGATGCGTGTTTCGAGGAAAAGGTACCTGCTAAGATCGAACGCGCAAAGAAGTCTAAAAAGCAAAATAAAGATTCGAGTGCGGGCGCCGGGATTTGAACCCGAGTTATGAGCTTGGCAAGCTCAAGTGATAACCAGCTACACTACGCCCGCGTTGCGCTTTTTCGGGAATGCGCTGATTGAATTTAAAGGTTATCGATGCCAAGCCAGTATTAGGTAATGTCTGGCCCGCCTCTCTAGGCCTCTATTAACACCAACAGGTCCCCGACCTGAATCGTTTCCACGGCCTTTCCCTGGTAGCGCAGCTCGCATACGACCTCCACCAGCTCGTCGCTGATGAATACTCTCTGACCGTTGTTCAGCAAGATCTCGAAGCCGTCCTTGGCCACCTGTCTCATGACCTCCTCGGGGTCCATGGTGGCCAGCTGGGCCACGATCTCCTTGGCCTGGGTCTTGAAACGGGGACCGATCAGGGCGTGCACCGGTTTCACCACCACGGGGCAGCGGTCCAGCTTGGCCTCTTGGAGAAGGTCCAGCCTCCCCGCTCGAACCGTTTGCGCGATGTCATCCTCGTAACCCTGCAGCAGGTGGGAGTCCTTGCCCACTATCTCCACCCGGACCAGCTCCTTGTTCAGAGGGTACTTCTTCTCCGCCTTCCAGGTGCGAATGGAAGCGATGATCTCCTTGGTCAGATCGCCCTTGCGCTCAGCATCCTCGTCTATGCGCTCCGGTTCCGGCCACTTGCTTACGTGTATGGACTTCGCTCCATCCATTTTCGCGAAAGCCTGGTACGCGTCCTCCGTGACATGCGGCAGCATCGGGGCCATCATCTTCAGGATGCCCAGATAAATGGTGTATAACGTGTAGCGCACCGACTTATCGTTCGTCCGGGTGCGGTGCTTTATCATTTCCACATAATGATCGGCGAACTCCTTCCAGGCGAAGTTCTCTACCTCGCGCATCGCCTTATCAAAGTTATACGAATCCATGTGCTCGGTGACCGTCTTCAGCACTTTCGTGTATCGGGACATTATCCACCGGTCGATGGGCCTCAGCTGAACCTTCTCCGGCTTCTCGGTGACGGTCATCTCTATTAGCTTTCCAAGGTTCCAGATCTTGGTGCAAAGCTTCTTGCCGTGCACGACGTCCCTCTCGCGGAAAGCGTGATCTTCCCCCAAAGAGCAGGTGCACGCGTAATAGCGCAACGCATCGGTGCCATAGGACTCCAGCAGCGGCATCGGGTCGATGACGTTGCCTAGTGACGTATGCATTGGCGTCCCATCGGGAGCCATGATGAACCCGTGGATCATGATGTGGTCCCAGGGCCTCTGTCCGGTGAGCAGATGTTCTCTCAGGATCGTATAGAACGCCCAGGTCCGTATGATATCGTGGGACTGCGGCCTAAGGGACATTGGGTACAGCCGCTTGAACTTCTCCTCGTCCCGCTGCCAGAATGTGTTATATAGCGGAGATACGGAAGAATCCATCCAGGTGTCGAACACGTCCTCGCAACCCTTCAGCTCGCCTCCGCACATCGGGCAGGCGTCCTTGTACGGTGGCGTCACAGTGGGATCGATGTAGCAATCCTTCTCCTTCGCCGGAAGGACGTAACCGCAGCTCTGGCATTCCCATACCGGTATCGGCGTGGCGAAGTAGCGTTGCCGGGATACCACCCAATCCCACTGCAGTGAGTTCACCCAGTCTTGCAAACGCACTTTCATGAACTCCGGGAACCACTCTATTTCGTCCGCCTTCGCCAGAACTTCCTTCTTGAAGTCCATCGTTCGAATGAACCACTGCTTGACCTGTAAAAATTCAATAGGGGTATGGCATCTCCAGCATATGGAGCGGTTCTGCTGCTGCTCCTCCTGATTGATTATGATGCCCTGCGACAGAAGGTCCTCGGTGATCTTCGCCCGGGCGTCCTTCACCGGCATCCCTTCGTAAGGACCGGCCAGAGCGGTCATGCGGCCTTGCTCGTCCAACCCCTTCTCTAAAGGCAGCTTGTACTTCATGACCCACTCGAGATCGGTCTTGTCCCCTATGGTGCAGATCATCACGATGCCCGAGCCGAAGGCCGGATCGACCTTCTCGTCGGCGATGACCTTGACCTTTTTACCAAAGACGGGAGTGATGATGTCCTTGCCCACCAGGTCCTTGTAGCGCTCGTCGTTCGGATGCACCGCTATAGTCTGGCAGGTGCAGATCAGCTCCGGACGCGTGGTAGCAATAACGATATGTCCCGTTCCGTCCGCCAAGAAGAACTTGACATAGTTCAGTTTCGTGAGGTTCTGGTCGTACTCCACTTCAGCGTCCGCTAAGGCCGTAATGCAGCGGGGGCACCAGTTCACCGGGTACTCCCCCTTGTAAGCCAGCCCCTTCTCCAGCATCTTCAGGAACGATATCTGGGTGATGCGGCGATAGTAAGGCGCATCGGTCTGATAGTACACCGAGGGGTCCATGCTCTCCCCCAGTATCTCGAACTGCTGCTTCATCGATTCGATGAACGAGTTAGCGTACTCCTCGCACATCTTGATGTATTCCTGCCTGGGCACGGAGTACTTGTTGATGCCGAACTTCTTTTCGACACGAACCTCGACCGGCGTACCGTTGACGTCAAAGCACAAAGGGAACATCACGTTGTAACCGCGCTGCCTGTGGTATCGGGCAGCAAAATCGATGAGCGAGTAACCGGTCGCATGTCCCAAATGCAAAGAGCCGGAGGCGTACCTCGGGGGGTTGTCAACGGAGTAGACCGGAGCGTCGGACTCTTGATCGAACTTGTATAGCTCCCAGTCCTTCCACTGCTTCTGCCACTTCCTCTCGGTCAGTATCGCCTCGTATTGTGCCATGGACTGGAAAGGGAATGGGAAGAGGTTTAAAAAAGGTTGCTGAGCGCCTCAGACCTTTTTGTGCAGGTTCTTCTTCATCCGCACGTCCAGGTTGTGTTCCTTCTTCTCGGTGACGATGCGGTCCAGGTTGTCCATCAGCTCCACGGTCGCCTGGCCGAGGGACCAGTCCACGGCCTTCGACATGAATTGCGAGTTCTCCGTGGTCAGTCTTCCGATGAGGGAGTACTTGGCGCTGTTCCCGGTGCTGTTGTACTTGCTCACGTGGATGGTGAAGAGCAAGGGCCGGGTGAACTTGGCTATCTTCGCCAGGCCGGACTGTATCTCCTTCTCCATGGTGTCCAAGGAGAAACGGTCCTCCTCCTCCAGCCCGGAAATTTGCGTATAGACCATGTCCCTGTTCCGCACGGACGCCACCAGCTCCAGCACGTCGTACTTGGTGATGATGCCGACCATGCGGTCGCCCGAGACCACCGGTATGGTGGAGATGTTCTTGTCCACCATGATGCCTATGGCCTTGGTCACGCTGTCCTCCGCTGTGAGCGTTATAGGAGAGTCATGCATGACCGAGCGGACCTCAAGCTCCACCGGGTTGTTGTTCCCGGCCATGTCCCCGCGCCCCTGGTTCTGCGTGCCGGAGCCGCTCCAGGAGTACTGCACGATGTCCTTGATGCCGATTATGCCGACCAGGCGGTCGTAATCGTCCACCACCGGGACGGTGCGCACCTCCAGGTCGCGCATCAGGCCCATGGCGTTCTTGATGAGGTCCTTCTCGTGCACCGAACGGGCGCCGTTGCTCATGACGTCCGCCACCTTCAGCGCCTTGACGTCCTTCAGCTTGGGAAGGACGGAAATGACGTTGGCGCGGGTGATTATCCCTTGGATGGTCTTGCCCTTGGTGACGGGCAGGTGCCTGTAGCCGGAGGAAATGAAGTGCTCCGCCACTTCCGTCAGGGGAGTTTCGAGGTTGATCTCGGGGGTGGTCTCGACCATCGTTCTCGCCTTAGTGCCTATGACCAAGTTCTTCTTCCTGATGACGGTACCATAACTGATCACGCCCAACAGCTTCTTGCCGTCCACGACCGGTATCTCGTGCAGGTCGGACGACTTCATCTTCGCCACGACATCGGAGAGGGCGGTCTCCGGGTCGACTGTCTCGAACTTCTTCCTCATCAGGTCGCCCACCTTGTTGGCGTCGATCATGGACCTGAGCAGTTCCCTCTTTTTCAATCCCTCGATGCTTTCTCCTACCATTTTCGTTCACCTTCCAGGATATATAGGGTTTGGTTCAGCATGATAGTTTGCGTTTCAGCCGGTCCTTGACCCACGCGACGACATCATCAGCGGACATGCGTAGCTGCTCGGCGGTGTCCCGGTCCCTAACGGTAACGTCCCCTTTCTCAAGGGTGTCGTAATCGACCGTAACGCACCACGGCGTGCCGGCCTCGTCCATTCTGGCGTACCGCCGTCCGATGGAGCCTGAGTCATCGTAATAAGTGGCGATGCCCTCCTCCCGCAACGCCAGGTCCAAGGCCTTGGCGACCTCTTCCATTCCGTCCTTGGACATGAGCGGGAACACGCCCACTTTTATGGGGGCGACGGCCGGTCTGAGCCTCAGGGTGACGTAGCCATCTTCCTTTTCGGAATAGGCGTGCTCCAGGCAGCTGTACAATATGCGGTCCAGGCCGTGAGAGGGCTCTATGACGTGCGGTATCACGCGCACGCCGTTGACCTTCTCCTTCACGCGGACGACCTCGTAGTACGCAGTGTCAAGGTCCACCGGCTGCCCGTCCACCGTGACCGTTACCAGACCGTCGTGCACAGCGGAGGCGTCCATGGCCTCCAGCTGCTTCTTGATGTCCCCGGCGGCTCCCTTGAAACGGGGACCGAGCGCTCCGAACTTCGGCTTGATGGCATCCCGTTCCACGTCCTGGGGTTCGTCGAAGCGCTTGAACGCCGTGAGGTCCGCCTTGGAGAACTTCATGTGCTGCGACAGGTCCCAGCAGCCCCGGTCCGCTATGCCCACGATCTCCGTCCAGCCGAAGCTGATGAGCGTCTCGGCATCCCAGCAATCGGCAGCGTAATGAGCCATCTCGGTCCTGAGGTGCTGGCGGAATCGGAGCTTCGAAGGATCGATGCCGGCCGAGGTCAGGAAGTCATAGGTCACCCAGATGAAGTATCCCAGCGTCTCGTTTCCGATGATACCGTTCTCAACGGCCTCGCCGATGGTCATCTCGACCTCTTGCTCGTCCGTATTGGGGACCAGACGCACCACATCGTCCTTGACGTCATTATAACGGGGCCAGGACTTGTCCTCCGGGTCGACGAAGAGCTCCGCTTCCATCATGTTGAACTCCCGGAGACGGATGACGCCCTGCCTCGGGGATATCTCGTTGCGGAATCCCCTGCCCACCTGGATGCAGCCGAAGGGAAGTTTTTCGCGGCAATGACGGTATAGGTTCGTGTAGTTCACGAAGATGGACTGCGCCGTTTCCGGCCTGAGATAGCCGGTCCTGCCGCCGCCCGGGCCGATCTTGGTCTTGAACATCAAGTTGAATTCTTCCACGTCAGCGAACTCCCCGCCGCACGGACACTTGACGTCGTTTTCGCGGAGGACCTTCTGCAGCTCCTCCAGGGAAAGGGAATCGGGGTTGGGGTGCAATCCCTTCACCAGATGGTCCGCCCGGAAGGATTCGCCGCATTGCTTGCAGGTGACCGAAAGATCAGCGAAGTTATCGACGTGCCCGGACGCTTTGAACACGGCTTCCGGTCCCACGTTGTCCCCGTCGATCTCGACGAACCCCTCTTGCAGCGCGTATATCTTGCGCCAAAGATCGGCTATGTTGCCTTTGAGCGTGGTGCCCAGAGGACCGTAATCGTAAAGCCCGGCGATTCCGCCATATATCTCGTACGCGGGGTAGATGAACCCGCGTCTCTTGCATAGGGAGAGCATCTCCCCGGAGCTGACCTCCTTCATCTGGTTCATTACTCCTTTACGAGCACGGAAATGATGTCGTGATCGTATATCATGGCCAACAGCCGGTCCTTGTTGTCACGGACAGGCAGCTGACCGAAGTCGTTCTTGCGCATGATGCGTGCCGCTTCCGAGATGGCCGTCTTCTTGAACACGGTGATCGGGTCGCGGACCATGATGTCCTTGATCGGCAGTCCGGGGAGCTCTATCTTGGAAACCTCGTACCACAGCTTCATGACGTTGCGCAATCCCTCCCAGGACCAGTGCTCGTCGTCCTCCCCCAAGCCCATGGCGGTGGCGGCGTCCGCCCCTTCCACATAGCTCTTGTTGAATATGTCGCGGTCGGTGACTATCCCGGTCAGCCGTCCATGCTCGTCCAGTACCGGAAGGGCGGAAGATTTGGAAACCTTAAGGGTGATGTTGGCCACGGCCAGCGGCGCCTCCTGGAAGATGGGCACGCAGGGGGAGCGGATCACCTTCTCCACCGGCAGGTCGATGTTCCTTTTCTCGACTATGCACAGCAGGTCGGTGGGAGTCAGGATGCCGACGAGGCGCTTGCCCTCCACGACCGGAAGGTGACGCATGGTGCCTTCCACCAATATCTTGGCCGCCTCCTCCACGGAGGCCTTGGGGGAGATGGAAGCGTGCTCCCTCTGCATTATCATGGCCGCCTGCTCCTCCTCCGGGCGGTCAAAGATGTCCTGACGGGTGATCATGCCCGCGAGCGAACCGTCGCTGCGGCGTACCACCGGAAGACCGGTCAGATTGTGTTGCACCATTATCTTCAGTACTTCCTGGCGGGAGCCCGGGACCTGGGCAACAATCGGATTGGACGTCATCACGTCGCCGACGGTGGCCATCTAGTTTTCCTCCCCCGGGGACCTGACCACGAGAACGGGACACTTCGCGAAACGAACGACCCGTTCGGCAACGCTCCCCAAGAGCAACTTGGAGAAACCGGTCCTGCCGAGGGTGCCCATGACCACCAGGTCATGTTCGGCGGAGAGGTCCACTATCTTTCGGGAAGGGGAACCCTCCTCGATGCGGGTGGTGAGCTTGACGCCCAGCGCCTCCGCCTCCTTCTTGACGTACTCCATGGCCTCCTCTCCTTCCCTTTCCAGCAACGTATAGACGCTCACGATGGTGGAGTCCATGGGAAAGTTGATGAAGGAGGTCTGATCGACCACGTACAGCGCGGTCACCTCGGCCCCGGTCGCCTTGGCCATCTCCAATCCTTTGCTAACGGCGGCCTTGGTATATTCGCTCCCGTCGGTCGGGATCAGTATCTTCTTGAACAGAGTCATCCTATCATCTCCAGCAGTTCTTACCTATGCATACCAGCTCAGGCGCGTCAGCGGCGCTGCGCAACACGAGGTCGGTGATCGGGTCGCCACCCCGCTGCCTGAGCACCATCAGCTCGCAGCGTGCTCCCGGTTCTATACTAAACGGTTCCTGGCGATTTAATAATTTTCTTCCGTTCATGGCCATGTCCAGAGCGTCCTTGACGCCCTTCCGGCCCTGCGAACGAAGTATACGGGCGGTCACTTCCATCTCGGCCAGCATGTCCGGCAGGCAGATCATGGCGTTGTCGGTTCCCAGCGCCACGGTCAGGCCGTTCTCCAGCATCCTTGCTAAAGGCGGGGTCTTACCGAAGAACAGGTTCGAACGGGGGCAGGCGACCAACGGAACACCGGATTGAGCGACCTTGCGCATATCGTCGTCCGTCGCCTCCGTCATATGCACTATGTACGAAGGCCTCAGGTCCAGGACCTTGTCGATGTCCTCCCGCACGCGTTCGGAGGCATGGATGGCGAACGGCCTGTTCTGTTCGTGAACCTCCTTGGCAAGCTTCTGCAGCTCCGGGTAGTCCCAATCGGAGATGGAGGATACGGCGATGCCGTCGGCCACCTTCAGCAATTTTCGGGTCCCGGAACGGCAGAACTCCAATAACCTTGGCCGCCCCATAATAACCGGGTCGGCGCCTTCTCCGTCCAAGCGCCTAAGGTATTCAGAACCGTCGTAGCCGCCTTCGCGGAAATCCAGGAAATGCGAGACCCCCCGGCGGGCCATGAAACGCTTCATGGACAGCATGCCGCGCATTAGGTCCTCTGGGGAGGCCTGCTCCAGCACCCGGTGCTTCAGCCCTTTCGGCGGTGCCACGAGCTCCTCCAAGGTCATGGATGGATCGACGGGAACGATGTAATCGGCGATGTGCGTATGTCCGTTGATGAACGTCGGGACTATCAATCCCCGGGCTTGGGCGCTTCCTTTCTTGCCCCTCCCGATCTCCGCTATCACCCCGTCCTCGATGCCCACATGACCAGGGAAAAAACCGTTCTGGCCCAGCACCAGGCCGGAGAGGTAACGCATGTTCTCTCCATCGTTCTGGCGATATATCAACCGCATGGTGGTAAAGACCAAATTGTTGTTCGTCGTTCGGCGACAGCAAGTGCGACCGTGAACGACCTCCTGGCCCTGGCTTTGCTGATGCTCTTGGCGGTGAGCGCCCAGCTCGTGGCCTCCCGTTTCGGGCTGTCAGCAGCGATCTTCGAGATATTGATGGGACTGGCGGTGGGTCAGGTCCTCGGTCTTCGTTCCTCGGAAATAGAATGGTTCTCCTTCCTGGCCGTTCTCGGCGGCATCGGTCTAACATTCTTGGCCGGCACGGAGATGGAGGTCGGGCGGGTCAGGAAGCAATGGAGGAGCAGCCTCCCATTAGCCCTGGCATCCTTCCTGTCCATTTTCATCACCGTTCCTCTGGCCCTGCACCATCTGGCCGGATGGTCCCTGGACTCGTCGCTATTGGCCGGGGTGGCGTTGTCCGAGACGTCCGTGGCCATCGTCTACGTGGTCCTGGTGGAAGGCGGTCGGGCCAGGACCGACGTCGGCTCGGTGATATTGGCCGCCTGCTTCCTAACGAACCTCATCGCCTCCATCGTCCTGGCCGCGCTGTTCGCCCCTCCCGGCATAGAGGTGCTGGTCCTTCTGCTGGCGGTGCTTTTGGTCGTGCCTTTGGCCTATCGGTACACCAGGAAGGCACTGGACCGCTTCCAAGGACGCCCAGGGGAACCGGAGGTCAAGCTGGTGCTGCTTCCGCTGTTGCTGTTGGCCGGTCTGGCCTCCGTGGCCGGAGTGGCGGCGGTGCTTCCCGCTTATCTCCTGGGGTTCGCCATGTCCCGCTCCCTGAACGAGAGGAAGGAAGCATGGTCCAAGGTTCGCACGGTCTTCCTGGGCTTCATGGTCTCCCTGTTCTTCCTGGCCGCTGGGTCGAACGTTTCCATGGAGGCGCTCCTGGCCGGCGCCCTGGTCATTCTGACCCTGGGCTTCGGCCGCGTCCTGCTCAAGATGCTGTTCGTGCTACCGACCGTTAGCTCCACCCTTCGCAAGGACCGCATGTACATCGCCTTGCTCATGTCCACTTCGCTGACGTTCGGAATGGTCTTCCTGCAGTTCGGATTGGCGCAGGGTCTGATCGACACAACGCAATTCTCAATATTGGTGGGGACAATAATCATAGGGGCGTTAGCTCCTACGTTAGCGGCCCAGAGGTGGTTCGACCCATGGAAGGAAAGCAGCTGAGATTACTGGTGGCGGTGGACGGTTCGGTCCACGGCGAGAAGGCGTTGCGTAAGGCGGCCTTGCTCGCTTTAGCGGCCCCGTCCTACGAGATCGCCGTGGTCTGCGTCGTGGAGGTCAGGGAGTTCGCCTCATTGATGGCCGAGGCGGACACCGAGGAGATGGAAATTAAAGCGAAAAAGATCCTGCAGGACTCCCTGGAGATACTGACCTCGGAAGGGGTCGCCGCTACGGCACAACTGCTGCACGGACCGCCAGTGACCAAGATCCTGGAGTTCGCCGAGTCGTTCAAACCGGATATGATCGTGACGGGCAGCAGGGGCATGGGGGCGGCCAAAGGCGTTTTGATCGGAAGCGTGTCATCGTCCCTTTCCAAGCGCGCCAACACCTCCGTTCTCATCGTTAGGTGATGTACATTCCAGATTAGGTAAAGAATATATACCGTAACTTTTCTTCCACCCTCTCAAAGGTGCTTTACAATGGTTGTAAAGGTTAACGCGGACGAGTGTGTTGGTTGCGGACTTTGCGAGGATGCCTGCCCTAGCGGGGCGATTACCGTTGACGATGTCGCCATCGTCGACGCCGGTAAGTGCACTGACTGTGGCACCTGCATCGACGAGTGCCCCAATGACGTGTTGTCCAAGTAAGTTCCAGGTGGTCTCCGACCGCCGATCAAACCCTTTATCCCTAAGTTTTCATTGACCATCTTCTTAACCTGACCGCTGTTCGTTGTCATCAGTGGTCGTGGCCATCATCCTCGCCGCATGGCTTGTAACGAGAAGGAAGTAGAACGGCAATTTAGAGAAGAACCCCACGTCTGATGATCTAAGCACATCTTCCGGATGAAAGTAAAAAAGAGTTTAGAGGCCGATCGCGGCCTCATTTCGGTTAAGCCCTTGGTTTAGAATGGCCCTGGCAGGGTGGGCAGGAAGATACCGATCACGAACGCCACTATCCAGATGATGATGGCGATGATCAATGCCTTGCCCCACCCTATCTTGTACATGTTCTTTAGTATCAGCAACCAAACGATCCCTGCTATGAACGCTGCCAGTAAGCCGCTGCCTAACAGGAAATATGCCAAAATGTAAACGACCGTACCGATCAAAGCGGTCATCAGGGCTTTGCCGAACCCCTCCGTCTGCCCAAAAAGTTTAGTGACAAAATATATCACTATGGTCGAGACCAACCAGGCGACGAAGAATCCAACTATTGTGATTACTTCGACCATGATACGAAGTTTCGGGCTATGAGTATTTAAACTTACCTAGTTAACCGGGGGTCCAAAAGAGCTTCTCTCCCTGGTTGGACATCTGCCAGCTTCATTTTTATTGGTCCATGGTCATTGGTATTATCAGATCGTATCGGAGAGAAAATAATATCATAATGGCGATAGGAAGGTGACCGATGGATCGAAGTGGGACTCAAAGTCGATCCCATCAACAGATTTGGTCACGGTAAAAGTTCTACGAGGACCTTAAACACTCTCTCCGCCGCCTTATGGAGTTCGGTTGACAATCCTTCCCCGAAGTCCGTCTCCAGCGGCTCGATGAGCAGCAGGGCGATCTTCGCCCCGGTCAACGTAAAGACATACTCGCAGAAGACCCGTAGCGGAAGGGTGTGGGTGGAAATGGAGGTCGAATTCACCACTTCCTCCACATCGTACAGGTGTGCCGTTCCCGGGGCGAGCCCCAACAAGGCTGCGTCGACAAGCAGCACATGGCTCGGCGATATATCGATTATCTCGTCCACGAAGCTCTCCGGCACCGTCTCGCACTCGATGAGGTGGACGTTCCGTGAAACCTTGCCGACCAGGTCCTGGACGACCTTAACTCCCACGTGATCGTCCCGTCGTATGGGATTGCCTATCCCGGCCACAACAATCTTTTTAGCGTCAGAGAGCCAGGATGCCAGCTCCTCATCGAGCGCTCGCTCATGCTCCTTCAAGTGTTCCGTCCCTCCCGCGAATGCCGGGGAAAGATGGATCGAGCGGTCACCGGCTCAGATGGCACAGCAGCTCCTTGTCGCGTCCGTACACCTTCACGTCCAGAGGCATCTGCCCGACGGCGAAGTGCGTGGCGCAGCCGAAGCACGGGTCGTACGCTCTAAAGGCCATCTCCACCTTGTTGAGTATCGTCTCGTCCACCTTGCCCTCGTGTATCAGCCCTTTGGCCGCGTCCCGCACGCTCATGCATATGGACGGATAATTGTTGGTGGTGGCGACGATCATATTGATGTTCTTCATCAAAGCGTCCTTATCCAGCTGATAATGATGGATGAGCGTCCCGCGGGCCGCTTCCACTATACCTATACCCTCTCCTGGCGTTCCCGGTCTGCTCCGGACGTCCGTAGAGGTGATCTCCGGGTCGGAGGCCAGTTCCACAGCGCGCTCCGCGGCATAGAGCAGTTCTATCAAACGAGCCCAGTGGAAGACCAGTGTACCGTGTACCGGCTTTCCGAGCAGCGAGAACATAACATTGTACTCCTTGTTCGCCAGAGGCGTTGTCATGCCCTCAGCGGCGTTCAGCCTTCCCAACGGCCCAACGCGGTACGCTCCGTTCTCCGGTCCGTCGATGAACCCTTTCCAGCCGACCTTGCGCAAGAACGGCAGCTTGGAATACGTCCACTCCTCGGAACGCTCCTCGATGTGCTCCTGATAGTCCCGCGCATCGAACTTGGCGAACTCCTTTCCGGACGGGTCCACCACGCGGACCTTCCCGTCGTAGAAGTTGACCTTGTTGTCGGGGTCCACCATGCCCATGTAGTACGTCCGTTGGGTGTACATCTCGCTCTTGATCAGGTCCACGTACGCCGGGTTACCGAGAACGATGTCGTGGAACGCCTTCAATGAGAATTGCGCGAAGCCGACGAGAGATCGGGACATCTCCAGTATGGCCTTCCGTGAATCCTCGCTCAGCGCCTTGCTCATCCCGCCGGGGAGGCCGCTGACGGGATGCGTGGCCTTTCCGCCGATGATCTCCGTTATCTTTTGTCCATAGGCCCGGTGCTTGATGACCTCTTTGGCCACGTCCAGGCCGGTCTTCTCTATCACGCCCAAGATATTCCTCTTCTCCGGCGGGGCGTCAGGACCGACGATGAAGTCCGGTCCGCCCAGGTAGTAGAAGTGCAGGATGTGGTCGTAGCAGATGTATCCCATGTACTGGAGCTCGCGCAGCTTCTTGGCGGCGGACGGAGGATCTACGTGGAACGCCGCGTCCAACGCCTTTACCGAGGCGTAATGGTGCGCCACCGGGCACACCCCGCAGATGCGGGTCGTCAATATGGGCATAAGCTCTGCCGGGCGGCCGAGGCAGAAGGTCTCGAATCCCCTTAGCTCAGGTATCTTGAGGTAGGCGTTCTCCACCTCCCCCTTGTCGTCCAGGAATATGGAGACGCTGCCATGCCCCTCCAAGCGGGTGATGGGATCGATGGTGATCTCCTTCTTCATTGCATCACCTTCCTTCTGAGGATGGACGCAGGCAGGCTGTACATGTAAAAAATCCCGGCCGGGTCCTTGATCTGTGATATAAGCTCCATCACTTCTTCCTCTGTGTAAGTCCCGGGCTCCTTGTCCAGGTTTAATATCGAAGCAAGGGCGGTCATCATTCCCGTGCCGATGTCGGACTGGTTCGGCGTGGCGCCTCCGCAGCCGGTGCAGGGCATGTCGACCTTGAGGCACTGCGCCCCGCAGCCGCTGCGGGTGGCCATGCCCATGCAGATTATCCCCTGCTCCATGAGGCAGCGCTCTGGGTCCGGGACGATATCGTAAACGCGGTGGATGGCGGTTATCTTCTTGTTCTCCCGCTTGCGCGGGCATTCCGCGCATACCGCCGGCAAAGGCGCAAGGACGGAACCCTTCGGCGGAAGATCGCCGGACAAGATAGCGTCCAATGCCTTATTGATCAGGTCCACCGGCGGCGGGCAACCAGGCAGATAGTAATCAACGTCCACGGTCTGGTCCAACGTCCTCACGGTATCGTAAAAGACCGGTATGTGCAGGGAACCCTCCCTCACCTTCGAATCCGGCTTCGGAACGAACGAGCCGTTGTCCTTGCCGTCCCCCAGCTCCATGTAGACGTGGTTCAAAATCTCCTTGGAATCGTGCAGATTGGCCAAGCCGGGCACGGAGCCCTCGTGGGCGCATGAACCGAACGCTACCAGGGTCTTGGTCTTGGCCCGCAACAGTTTAGCCATGTGCTCCTGTTCCGAGTTGCGCACGGAGCCGTTGAAGAACGTGACGTCCACGTACCCGTCCGGGAAGGCCTCCACTTCCTTGTACTTGACGTCCATGGCCACCGGCCAGAACACAATGTCCACGTGCTGGACCAGGTCCAGGATCCTCTCGTTCATGTCCAGGACCGCTATCTCGCAGCCGCCGCAGCTGGCCGCCCAGTAGAATGCCACTTTCAGCTTGTTCATTCGCGGTCCCCCTTCTTGCCGTTCATGAGGTGATCGTGCATGGCCCGGGCGGCTCTTTTACCGGCGCCCATGGCGCTTATGACGGTGGCCGCACCCGTCGCCACGTCACCGCCGGCGAACACCCCATCCAGATTAGTACGCCCATCCTCGTCCACGATGATCGTTCCGTTCCTCGGGTTGGTCTTCAATCCGTCCGTGGTGCGCTGTATGATCGGATTGGGCGTCTGGCCTATGGCGACTATGACCGTGTCCGTCTCCACGTCGAAGTCCGAGCAGGCGATGGGCGTGACGCTGCAGCGGCCCTTGTCGTCCGGCTCGCCGAGCTCCATGCTCGTGCAGCGCATGGTCCTCACCCAACCCTTCTCGTCGCCGAAGAACTCCACTGGGGCGTTCAGGAAGTTGCAGACCAACCCCTCCTCCTCGGCGTTCTCTATCTCCTCGCGCCGAGCAGGAAGCTCGTTACGAGAGCGGCGGTAGTTCAGGCAGACCTTGGCCCCCAGCCTCATGGATATGCGGGCGCAGTCCATGGCCACGTTGCCTCCTCCAATGACCACGACGTGCTTACCGATGCGGATCGGAGTATCGGATTCGGGGAAATCGTACGCCTTCATCAGGTTGACCCGGATGAGGAACTCGTTGGCGGAATATATGCCGCCCAGGTTCTCCCCCGGGCAGCCGGTCCACTGGGGCAGCCCGGCCCCGCTGCCGATGTAGATGGCGTCGTACCCCTGCTCCATCAGCTCAGGGATGGTATGAATGCGTCCTATCAAATTTCCGAGACGGAGGTCCACTCCCAGGCTCTGGACGTATTCCACCTCCTTCTGCACGATCTCCTTGGGCAGGCGGAACTCTGGGATGCCGTACATCAGCACCCCGCCGGCCACGTGCAGCGCTTCGAACAAGGTGACCTCATGACCGAGCTTCGCCAGGTCGGAAGCGGCCGTAAGTCCGGACGGACCGGCGCCTATGATGGCCACCTTCTTGCCGGTGGACGCCGGGCGCGCGGAAGCCTTCGTACCATGCTCTCGTTCCCAGTCGGCCAGGAACCGTTCCAAGCGGCCAATGTTCACCGGGTCGCCCTTCTTACCGCGAACGCAGTTCATCTGGCACTGCTGCTCCTGCGGGCATACTCGACCGCAGACCGCGGGCAGCGCGTTCTTCGATTTGATGACGGCTATGCCCTCATCGTACCTACCCTGCGTGATCATATCAATGAACTGCGGTATGGGAACCTCCACCGGACAGCCCTTCTGGCATTGGGGGTTCTTGCACTTGAGGCAGCGCGCCGCCTCCGCCAATGCCATCTCCTCCGTGTAACCGAGAGCGACCTCGTCGAAGTTCTTGACGCGCTCCTCCGGTTCCTGGCGAGGCATCGGGACGTCCTCGTCCAGGGCCTTATCGTTCCTCTTCCGGCGAGGCTCATTTCCTTCCACAGCGGCACCTCCCTTCGTGCTCGTGCTCCCAGAGCAGCGAGCTTAGACGTTCCTCAGGCAGCATGCTGCGTTGGCGGTTTATCAGCTCATCGAAGTTGGTCCTGTGCCCGTCGAACTCCGGGCCGTCCACGCAGCCGAAGAGCATCTTGTCTCCAACGGTCACCCGGCACACCCCGCACATGCCCATGCCGTCGATCATTATCGGCGTAAGGGATACCACGGTGGGTACTCCGAAGGGCTTGGTGATCTCGCTCACCCTCTTCATCATTATCACCGGGCCGATGACGGTGCAGCGGTCGAACTTTTCCTTCGATAGCAGATCGTTAAGGAACTCCAATCCCTTCTCGCCGACAGTCCCGTCGTCCGAGGCGACGTACACGCGATCGCTGAACTTTTCAGCTTCCGCTTTCTTGAACAGAAACTCCTCGCTGCGGCAGGCCAGAACGGTAACGACCTCGTTCCCCGCCTCCTTGAGGGCCTTGGCCTGCAACAAAGCTGGAGCGATGAGTATGCTGCCTCCGACACAAAGCACCTTGCCGAACTTTTTTATTTCGGAGGGATTGCCGAGCGGTCCAGTGACATTGAACAGCTCGTCGCCTTCGTTGAAGGTCCCCAGCTCCTTGGTGGTCTTTCCGACCTCATGGAAGGCGAAGGATATCGTGCCCTTCTCGCGATCGTGATCGCAGATGCTGAGGGGCACCCGCTCCCCTCCCTTCTTGGAGATGACGATAAGGAACTGCCCCGCCCTGGCCTTGGCCGCTATCTCCGGAGCGTCCACCTTGAACAGGGTGTGCCTGTGCGCCAGTCTTTCCTTGGAGACGATCCTGTACATTCAATCCACCCCCCTTTGGCGGTCGTTCAAAGGCATCTCCGATATCCGCTCGCAGAACGTTTCGAATATCCAGTTGAAATCGCCCTCGCATCTCGGAGAAAGCTCATGTATCTCGAAGCGGTCCGACAGGCCCAGCTTTTTCAGCGCTCCAAGCAGGACCTCCAGCTGTCTTTCGGCGTTATCGCGACCGTTCTTCAGCTTGCAGTCATCGGCGGCGCACACCACCGCTATAACGCCATCAAATCCGTTCTGCAAGGCGTTCACCACGTGCACCGGGTCCAATCCCTTGAAGCAAGGCACCTCCAGCAGCATGGCGTTCCTGCCGCGTAACATCCCCTGAGGATCGTCCAGGGCGGAGAACTCCGACCATTGGCAGCTGAACACCAGTATGGACGGCCTTTTGTCCCTCTTCCTCATGCGTTCAGCCGCTTCCTCGTAAGAGCGCAGAACCGAGTAGAACTCGTAACCCTTCACCTGAATGGCGTGGTGCGGACAGACCATCTGGCAAGCGCCGCAGCCCACGCATTTGTCCGGGTCCACCCTGGGCGAGGATATCGGTTCGGCGCTTATAGCTCCGTACGGGCAAACGAAAACGCACTTGTCGCATCCCACGCAGTCGTGGTTTATCCAGACCGCCTTGCGGGAGTACTTGACCACCCGCAGGGAGTCCTCGGGGTAGCCGAACTGCTTGATCACCGCCTGGCCCAGGAGCAGCCTTCTGGTCTCTATGCGGGTGCCTTCCTTCATTCTGCAAAATCCATCCTGGCACTGTATGGAGACGATGTTCTTTATTCCGGATGATAGCGCTCGGAATATGAAGTCGGTGGGAACACGCCCGGCGCAAGGTATCCGCAAAGGGATGTAATCCCTGGTGTCCAGTCCATGGTCGGCCAGGATGTCCTCGACCTCGCCGCTGCTCGGCGAGTTCCCGCGGCACATAATGACCAACGTTCCAGCCGAAGGGATGGCCTTTCGCACGTAATCCAATAGGCCCTCATAATCGTAATAAGCCATATCTATGGCCGACGCCGGGCAGGCGCTGTAGCAGATCCCGCAGACCTGGCACTTCTGTATGTCGATCTCTATTCGCCCGTCCTCCGGCACCTGGCGGATGGCCTCGAACGGACAGAGGGAATAGCATACCTTGCAACGGCTGCACAGGTCCTGGTCTATCTTCACGGCGGCGAGGCAATTGTCCTTCATCAATGATCCCCCGATGGTCCCTCTTTCCTATCGTCACCGCAGCGCCTTCCCGCTCATATCCGGGTTGATGCTGAACAACGGCATCTCAGGGACCCTGATGGCATACGTCCACGACGTCTTTGATTGGATAATGGCCTTATTATTTAATCCATATGCTCGATGATTCGTAAGCTGACCTTTTCCTCGGGCCAAATGCTGGTTTCATCAAATAATTCAAGCAATTGTACAAAAAATCTTAGAAAATTAGACGAACATCGCAGAATGCGTTCACATTCATGGGGGATTCCGAGATAGGTAAATAACAATACCTCGTTCGACAATCCATCGTTAATAGAAGGGCGTTCCACAGGAGCATCATCATCATGCTGACCAACGATCTGATGGAAAGGATAGTAGCCAAGAACCCCGGTGAGAAGGAGTTCCACCAGGCGGTCAACGAGGTCCTCGAATCGCTGGAACCGGTGCTGAAGCAGCATCCCGAGTATCTCAAGGCCAAGATACTGGAGAGAATGGTGGAGCCGGACCGCCAGATAATGTTCCGCGTCACCTGGATGGACGACCGGGGAGAGGTGCAGGTCAACCGTGGCTTCCGTGTGCAGTTCAACGGCGCCATCGGCCCCTACAAGGGCGGCATACGCTTCCATCCCTCCGTCAATCTGGGGATACTGAAGTTCCTGGGCTTCGAGCAGGTGTTCAAGAACGCTTTGACCGGGTTGCCGATGGGCGGTGCCAAGGGCGGTGCGGACTTCGATCCCAAGGGCAAGAGCGAGGGGGAGATGATGCGCTTCTGCCAGAGCTTCATGAACGAGCTGTACCGGCACATAGGCCCGAACACCGACGTCCCGGCAGGGGACATTGGCGTTGGAGGGCGAGAGATCGGCTATCTCTTCGGCCAGTACAAGAAGATAAGCAACCGCTTCGAGTCCGTTCTCACCGGCAAAGGCATTAACTGGGGCGGCTCGCTGATGCGCCCGGAAGCCACCGGTTACGGGTGCTCCTACTTCTGCGAGGAGATGCTGAGGACCAGGAAGCAGGACCTCAACGGCAAGACGGTGGCCATCTCCGGGTCTGGGAACGTGGCGCAGTACGCCGTTCAGAAGGTCACCCAGCTCGGCGGGAAGGTCGTGACGCTATCGGATTCCGACGGGAGCATCTACGATCCCGCGGGTATCGATGTGGAGAAATGGAAGTACGTAATGGAGCTGAAGAACGTCCGGCGCGGAAGGATCAGCGAGTACGCGAAAAAATACGGATGCGAGTTCTGGTCCGGCGAACGCCCGTGGAAGGCCAAGTGCGATATCGCCATGCCCTGTGCCACCCAGAACGAATTGGACAGGAACGACGCCAAGATGCTGATCGATAATGGTGTCATAGCCGTTACGGAAGGGGCCAACATGCCTTCCACGCCCGAAGCGGTGGAGCTGTTCATCGCCAACGGCGTGCTGTTCGGTCCCGGCAAGGCCGCCAACGCCGGTGGCGTGGCCACCTCCGGCCTGGAGATGGGCCAGAACCACATTGGCATCCCCTGGTCCGCCGAAGAGGTCGACAGACAGTTGCACCAGATCATGGTTTGTATCCATAAGAACGCGGCGGACGCCGCACGCAAGTATGGTAGCCCGGGGAACTACGTGGTCGGGGCTAACATCACCGCCTTCGTGAAGGTGGCCAGCTCCATGATGGACCAGGGCCTGATCTGAGCGCGAACAAAATGACCGTCCCGGTCCGGCTTTCCTTTTCTTATTCATCCACAAAAGCGGCCTGAGGACCGGTCAATCCTTTTATCCCATGTGATCCCTCTTACTGATCATTCAGTGAGGATCATGAGGATACTAGCCATCAACGGGAGCCCCAGGAAGAACGGCAACACCGCCACGCTGCTCAGGGAAATGACCAAGGACCACGCCGACGTCGATCTCGACTACTTCGACCTGAACGACCTCAAGGTCAGGGATTGCCAGGCCTGCTACTTCTGCAAGAAGAACGACGCCTGCGCCATCAAGGACGACATGCAGATGCTCTACAAGAAGCTCAAGGAGGCCGACGCCGTGGTACTGGGCGCTCCGGTGTTCTTTGGGGTCGAGACAGCTAACACAAGAGCGTTCATCGACCGTCTCTACGCGCTCCTGGCCTTCGGCGAAGGTACTGTGAAGTACGTTCCCCGGTTGCAGGGTGACAAGATCGCCATATCCTTCGTGAGCTGCGGCAACGGAAATGGCAAGGAGGTCTACGCCAACATAAAGGACCGCCAGTTCGCCATGTGGGCGTTCCTCGGCTTCAAGAACGTTCATACTTACATCATCGCCGGGGCGACACCGCAGGGAAACGTCTTGGAACTGGTGGACGCCCAGGACATGGTCAGGGAATGCCAGAAGCTGCTGGAGGGCTGATGAGCTTCAGAGCGTTCATCGCTGTCGACGTGGAATGCGGCGAGGTCCTGCGGGACGCCATAAGGGAGCTGGAGCATTTCGGGCGCACCCTGAAGCCGGTGTCGCCGAACAACATGCACATCACCCTCAAGTTCCTGGGGGATACGGACGAGCGCTGCATCCCGAAGCTGGTCGAGGTCATGAAGGACGCCGTGGATGGGGTTGGTCCGTTCGATGTCCGGCTGGTCGGCAGCGGCGTCTTTCCGAATCTACGCACCGCCCGGGTGCTGTGGGTGGGGATGGAGGGCGCCGAGCCGTTGCAGGGCATAGTCACCAAGCTGGAGGACGGATGTGATCTTTTAGGCTTCGGCCGGGACAAGCAAGTGTTCTCCCCGCACCTTACTTTGGCCAGGGTGAGGGAGGGGTTCAAGGCCGACCTGGCAGATTTCCTGAAGTATGGCCAGGGGAAGGACTTCGGCTCCTTCACCGTGGATTCAATAAAATTGAAGAAGAGCGTGCTGACGCCCGCCGGGCCGATATACTCCGACGCCGCCGTGGTCCGCCTTTAACGTCCTATCCCTTCGAACAGGGAGAACTCGGTGGTCTTCAGCAGGTCCTGCGGCAGATGGTCCTTGACGTAGTCGATGCTGTAGTTGCCAGCACGGAAATCAGCGTTGCGCACGACCAGGCGGTGGTACGGTATCGTGGTCTTGATCCCGGTGACCGTGTAGCGGTCCAGGGCCTCCTGCGCCCGGTTAAGCACCTCGTTCCTGTTCTTTCCGGACACGATGAGCTTGGCCAGCAGGTTATCGAACTCCGTGGGGACGACGTAACCCTCGTATGCGTGCGAATCGACGCGCACATGCTCCCCGGCCGGCTCCATGTACTTCTCTATGCGTCCCGGAGCGGGGAAGAAGTTGTTGAACGGGTTCTCCGCGTTGATACGGAACTCCATGGCGTGACCCTTCGGCTTGACACGGGAGAGCACGTCCTCGACCGGTATGTCGGAACCGATCTTCAGCTGCATCTCCACCAGGTCGAGCCCGGTGACCAGCTCGGTGATGGGGTGCTCCACCTGTATCCTGGTGTTCGCTTCCAGGAAGAACAGGTCGCCCTCGGCGGACATAAGGAACTCGAACGTCCCAAGCGAAGTGTAACCGGCCCGCTTGACCGCGGCAATGCACAGCTCGGACATCTTCTCGCGCATCTCGGGGCTCACCGCGCAGGACGGTGTCTCTTCGATTATCTTCTGGTGTCGGCGTTGGACCGAGCATTCCCTTTCGCCGAGGCAGTAAGCGTTGCCGCGAGAATCGCCGATCACCTGGAACTCGATGTGCCTTGCTTTTAGCAAGGCCCGTTCCAGATAGATCGTGGGGTTCTTGAAGGCCTTGTCCGCCTCGTTCTTGGCGGAGGTCAGAGCGTTCTCCATCTCCGCATCGTTCTGTACCAGGCGCATCCCCCTGCCGCCGCCTCCGCCGGACGCTTTGAGCAGGATCGGGTAACCGATCTTGTTGGCCTGCTCGATCGCTTCGTCCGGAGTTTCCAACGGGTTCAACGTGCCGGGCATGATGGGCACCCCGACCTTGGACATGAACTCCCTGGCGGACAGCTTGGAGCCGAGGAGCTTCATGGCTCTCGGCGAAGGTCCCAGGAAGGCGATCCCCTCTTCCTCGCAACGCTCGGAGAACTCCGGTTTCTCGGACAGGAAGCCGTAGCCGGGGTGGATGGCGTCCACCTTCATGCGGTTGGCGACGTCTATGATCGCGTCTATGTCAAGATATCCTATGCTGCCCTCGTCCGTATGCAGCTCTACGCTCTTGTCTGCCAGCGAAACGTGCTTGCAGTGCTTGTCCGAGGGGGTGTAGATGCCTATGGTCGGCACTCCCATCCTCTTGCAGGTGTTGATCACCCGGATGGCGATCTCCCCTCTGTTCGCTATCAGCACCTTCTTGAACATCTTGAGACCTCAGGCGCATTGGCTTCGCATGCGACTGCGTGGCAGGGAATGTAACTTGTTTTTATAATAATTTCGATTAGCTTGGCGCAGAATTTCTTTTGATTTCGGATGGAATATTCGTTTTCTGATAAGAATCAAGTTGATTATTGGCTAAAATCGTTTTTCATCTGATGATTGTGAACTGCTAGGTAGCTTTACTGTAAACGAGGACGTCTAGACACCCTGCCGCCTTCTCTTTTTCGGAGATACAATGAGGTTCTCAAAGAAACGTATGAGCGGGGACAGGGATGGCGGCATTGAGGGATTGCCGCTGCAGCTGATGATAATGGTGATCGTGGCCGGGCTCGGCACAGCCATTCTGGTGGGATGGATGGGCGGGCTTTCAGCGCCGGAGGCGATCGCCTCCGTTAACGGAGATCCGAACGAGATCTTGCTCACGGACGGCGACGGGGACGGGACGTTCGAGAACGAAGATGTGACGCTCACGATAATCGTGCGCGACCAGAACGGGGACGCGGTGGAAGGCGCCTCGGTGGTGCTGGACGGATGCGAGGTGTGCAATTCCGACGGCTCTCTGGTGTATGGAACGACAGGGGAGGACGGTAAGGTGACCTTCAGCGGTCTCAGCGTCTCCCATTACGGCAATGGCATCGGATTCATAACGGTCACCGTGGCCAAGGGCGGCATGGGAACGGATTCATCGCTGCAAGTACCGGTCATCTGCAGGTGAGGCCTTGCGAAATGACAGAAGGGGGATCGAGGGGCTGCCGCTGCGATTGATGCTGGTGGCCTTGCTGATCTCCCTCACCCTTCCCACCATGCTCTCCTTCATGAACAGCACCGCTTCCAGCATGGCCGGGGACAAGGCGGCCGGGATCGCTGAGAGCATGGCCATGACCTTAGAGGAGATGGGGGCAGGAGGTCCGGGCAACGTACGGGAGGTGTACATACCAAACGATCTTCCGGGCGGGGTGGTCCTGAGGATCGGCGGCGGGAACGGGACGATCGATTGCGCCAGGATAACCTGGAACACCGGTGGGGAAGTCGGTACCAGATACTTGCGAGGGGTTTCCGTGCTGACCGAGGATGGCAGCCCCCTATCGTTATCGGCCGGGGATGCCATCCGGCTGGAATGTACCACGGGTTCATGGGGAACGGTCAAGGTGGTCAGGATATGATGGAGTTCTTCGTGTCCAAGTTCTGGGCCTTCCTGGTGTCGATCGTCATCATGGGCGTGCTGTTCCAGGGAATGCAGATGTCCGCCCAGTCCGACCGGGGCGATGCCATGGACCAGATGGCGAAAGACCTGGAAAGGCTGTTCCGCGACTTCGCGGCGGCCGGAGTGGGGTTGGAAAGGACGCTTCACCTGGACCCAATGCTACCTGCCACGGCCACTCTTACGGTGTTCCAGGGGTATGCGGTGCTCGCGGACGCCGGTCTAGAGGCCCGCTTCACCGCTCCGATCACCGAACTGTTGAGGGAGACCGATCAGGGTTCTTTGCAGAAGGTCGATAGGTTGGTGCTCGGTCCGTTCGATGCGCTGTTGATGGTCAATGAGGCTTCCGGAACGACCTTGATCGCGATCAGTCCGTGAACTTTTCGGCCACATACTTCACTGCCTCAATGAACCCGCGTAGCTCCTCATCGGTGTTGTACAGGTAGAAGGAGGCCCTGGCGCAGCCTTCCAGGCCGTGCGATGAAAAGTAGGGATGCACGCAATGCATTCCCGAACGAATGAGGACGGAAGCGATCTCGTCAATGATCATGGCCACGTCATGCGGCAGCATTCCCTTCAGGTTGAAGGAGAAGATACCGCCCTTCCGGCGTGGATCGGCCGGACCGAGCATGGATAAGTTCTTGACATCCTTCAGTCCGTCCGTCGCCAAGGCGTTCAGGCGGTGCTCGTGCTCCGATACCTCCTCCATTCCCACGCCCTCGAGGTACCGCACCGCCGCCCCGCTGCCGATGATGCCAGCATAGTTCTGCAATCCCGCCTCGAACCTTTCCGGTATCGGCAGGATCTCCGCGGTGTCGTAGGTGGTTATGGCCACGCCACCGCCGCCGGTGGTCAGCGGTTCGACCTTTTCCAGCACCTCTCTCTTTCCGTAGAGGACCCCGGTACCGGAGGGGCCGAGCATCTTGTGCATGGACCAGGCGTAAAGGTCCACGTCAAGGTCCTCGAGGTCCAAAGGATTGTGGGGGGCGTTCTGACAGCCGTCGGCCATGACCAACGCTCCGTGGTCATGCGCTAGCTCCACCATCTCCTTCAGGGGGATGGTGCTGCCGTCAACGTTATTGGTGTGCACCACGCTAAGGATCCTCACACCCTTCTCCAGCTCCTCCTTCAAAGGCTCCAGGTTCCCTTGCTCCAGCTCTTGAAAGGATACATATCCGCGACGGATCCCCTTCTCTTTGGCAAGTAGCAACCAGGGCACGTGATTGCTGTTGTGCTCCATGTCCGTGGTGACCACCCGGTCGCCCTTCTTCAAATGAAGTCCTTTGGCCACGGTGTTCATGGACTCTGTGGCGCTCTTGGTGAAGAGGACACACTCGACATCCTGGACGCCGACGAAGGAGGCAACGTCCTCCCGAGCCTTGTCCAAACGGATGGAGACCTCGGTGGCCAAACGGTGAACGGAGCGTCCGCCGCAGGCCGGGAAATCGTAATAGTACTCGTTCATGGCCTCGATGACCTGGCGGGGGCGCAGGCTCTGGCATGCGCTATCCAGATAGATCGGCGGCTTCTCCTGCTGATAAAGGGGAAAGTCTTGACGTATACGTTCGATGTCCATCCCAGTCGGGCTGGGAACGGAATAGTGCGTATTAACGCCTTTTGTATGGAAAAAATTGGGAGAGGTCAAGCCGACATCACGCGGTCGATGTACCTCTCCACTTCCTGAACAAGGGCGTCGGACGCCTTTCCGCCTCCGAAGGCCATCCGGTAGTCCATGAAGTGGCGTATCGCTTTCTTCTTGGCATCCGCCTTCCTTCCCGGGTGCTTCTTCAGGTACTCCCGGACAGACCTCGCTAGCATTGCCTTTCCGTCCTCGGTTAACAAGTTTTGAACCCCCAGTTAATTACTATGGACCCGTCACCTATTAAGGGTTGTCAATACCTTAACGAAGCAAGGTCCGGGTCAAGGTCATGAACTTCCATTCTCAGGTACGAAGGCCATCGGGGGTGCAGGGCATCATCATGGCCCGCCGCATGAACAGGAATCACCGGGGAATGATGGAATGGGCCCTGGACCACATCGACGCCTCGGTGATCCGAAACGTTCTGGACGTGGGCTGCGGCGGCGGGGGGCCCATGTCCATGCTTTCCCGCAAGGCTACGGAGGCTAGATTCACCGGCCTTGATCTTTCTAAGGACATGCTGCGCATGACCTGTAAGGTAAATTCTCCAACCTTCAAGGACGGAAGGCTCCGCGCGGTCCGCGGCTCCGTTTCCTCGCTCCCCTTCCGCGACGGCTCGTTCGACACGGTGTTCGCCTGCGAGACCACTTATTTTTGGCCGAACCTGCAAGAGGACCTCAAGGAATGCCGAAGGGTGCTAACGAAGGGAGGAAGGATCATTCTGGTCCAGGAGACCTGGGACGCTCCGCAATGGAGGGAGCGGAACGAGTCCTGGCAGAAAGGCTTCAGCATGAGGTTCTGCAGCCTGGAGGAGTATGGGTCGCTCCTGAAGGAGGCGGGTTTCGTGAACGTCATGACCTCAACCGAGGAAGAGCAAGGCTGGTTCGTGATGGTGGCCGAGACAGAGGGAAATTAATATTCCTGTACGGCATGCGCTGAGCGATGACATCTCTGAAGGTGGTCCTGGCCGGGGTGGAGATGGAGAACCCCACCATGCTGGCCTCGGGCATCATGGGCGAGACCGGGGGTTCTCTCCTGGCCATGGCCAAGGGCGGCGCCGGTGCCCTGGTCACCAAGTCCATCGGAAGCATCCCGCGCCAGGGGCACGGAAACCCCACTCTCGTGGAGCTGGAGTACGGCTACATGAACGCCATGGGGCTGCCCAATCCGGGGATTGAAGCGTTCGGCGAGGAGATGTACGAGGCCACCAAGGCTGGCGTTCCCATAGTGGGAAGCGTCTTCGGTTCATCCGCCAACGAGTTCGCCTCTTTGGCGAAAAGAATGCAGGAGTACGGCGCGGAGGCGGTGGAGCTCAACCTGAGCTGCCCGCACGCCAAAGGCTACGGCATGGAGATGGGCGTGGACCCGGACGTGGTCGCCAATATAATCAAAGAGGTCAAACAAGCCGTTGTCGTGCCCGTGTTCGCAAAACTGACGCCTAACACGCACAATCTCATTGACGTCGCCAAGGCGGCGGAGGACGCCGGGGCTGACGCTATCGTCGCCATAAACACCCTCAAGGCCATGAAGATCGACGTGGACGCCCAGCGGCCGGTGCTGTCGAACCGTTACGGCGGCCTGTCCGGTCCTGCGGTGAGAGGAGTGGGCGTTAGATGCGTTTACGAGCTCTACGAGGCGCTCAAGATACCGGTGATCGGCGTCGGCGGTGTCGAGGATTGGCGCTCCGCTCTGGAATACATGATGGCCGGGGCTGCCGCGGTGCAGATTGGCAGCGGCGTGGGCCGCAACGGGCCGCGGGTCTTCGGTGACATCTGCGCTGGAATATCTTCCTACATGGTCCAGAACGATATTCGTGATATCACGCAATTGGTGGGGGTCGCTCATGACTGAAAGGTTCATGGTGACGCAAACTATGGTCACCATAGCATCACGGACGGAGGAGGCGGAGGGTGTCGTCACGTTGCGTTTCGATTGGAGCGCGCCGGCGGCGCCCGGGCAGTTCATCATGGTCTGGATACCCGGTGTGGACGAGGTACCTATGTCGCTCTCCTACTTGGGTGATAGAAAGGGCATAACGGTCAAGAGCATCGGCGAGGCGACCAAGGCGCTGACATCGATGCAGGTCGGGGAGAGGATCATCGTCCGCGGTCCTTACGGTCGCGGTTACCACGTTCCAAAAGGAAAGATACTGGTGGTCGGCGGGGGCACCGGAATGGCCTCCCTGCTGCCGGCCATGGAACGCATCGCCGCGGCGGAGATCCATACGGCCATCGGCGCTCGTAACGAGAAGGAGCTGCTGTTCGAAGATCGAGCAAAAAAGACGTCATCCGACGTTCGCGTCTCCACCGACGATGGCAGCAAGGGCTTCCACGGGAACGCTGTGCAATTGGCCAAAGAAATGATGTCCGGAACGAAATACGACATGGTCCTGGGCTGCGGTCCGGAGAAGATGCTGTTCTTCCTGCACAAGCTGTGCATGGAGAACGGGATCCCAAGCCAGATGTCCCTGGAGCGGTACATGAAATGCGGCGGCGGCCTTTGCGGCTCGTGCGCTATCGACGGGAAGCGGGTCTGTCGCGAAGGCCCGGTGTTCTCTGGCGACGAGCTGAAGGAAATGAAGGAGTTCGGGAAGCAGCGCAGGGACGAATGCGGCGGCCGGCTCAAGTTGTGAGGACCGGGCGTATCACGGAGGCCACGATCTCCCTGAACTCCAGATCGTTGACCCTTCCCTTCTTCTCCCCAACCATCTTCACCCGGTCCAGTATTTCGGACAATTGCTCGTCCGTGGCTATCAGCCCGGTATCGTCCACCCTCTTCCGGATGTAGTTCAGCCCGCTGTGCTTGCCCATGAGGATGTGCCGTTCGTTTCCGACTAGACGAGGGTCGATGCTCTCATAGGTCAGAGGGCAGGAAAGAACGGCCGCCACGTGTATCCCGGACTCGTGCGAGAAGGCGTTCCTTCCGACCAGAGGCTGATTCATGGACTTGCGCAACCCGGAGTATGATTCCACCATGTCGGAGATCTCCGTCAGCTTGGTGGTGTCGATGCCCAGGTCCTTGCCGTACATGAACTTCATGGCCGCCACGAACTGCTCCAGCGGAACGTTGCCGCAGCGCTCACCGATACCGTTCACGGTCGTCGTCACCGCATCAGCCCCGGCCTTCACGCCTTCGATGGCGTTCGCCAATGCTAGTCCGTAATCATTATGCAGATGAAGCGATACTGGAATGCGCACCGCCTCCTTGGTCTGGGCGACCAGGAAGGAGATCGCTTCAGGGGAGGCGCAGCCAAGCGTGTCCGTGACGCCCACGCGGTCGGCCCCGGCGGCCTCGGCCACCATGTACACGCTCAATAGGAACTCCAGGTCCGTGCGCGTGGTATCTTCGGCGCTCATACTGACCTTAACGCCGCGGGACTTGGCGTATTCGATACCATTAATTATCTTGTCCAGGACGAACTTGCGGTCCTTGTGGAACTTGTGCTTGATGTGCAGATCGGAGGTTCCGATGAACAGAAGGACCATGTCCACCCCGGCGTCCACCGAGGCGTCGATGTCCTCCTTGGTAATTCTCGATAGGACCAGGATGTCCGCGTCCAGATCCTCGTCGCAGATAGCTTTTACGGAAGCCTTCTCCCTTTCTGAAACGGCCGGGAAACCCGCCTCTATCTGAGGTACGTGCATCTCGTCAAGCTTGCGGGCGATGGCCACCTTCTGTTCTAGGCTGAAGGTGACACCAGGGGTCTGCTCCCCGTCCCGCAGGGTGGAATCGTAAATGATGATGTCCCCTATCTCCAGCTTGGGGTTGTAGGGGCTCAGTGCCAACTCGTCCATATGTGTTGCAATTGACCTGGAGTTAAAAATGGTTTCTATGGTCCGGCTTCAAATAATGCGGTTCCTGCAATCGTCAACTTTTTTAAGGGGATGGTGATTGCGAGCGGCATGGCGACCGAGGAGGATAGACGAAATCCTAACTTTATCGAGGTCAGCCATGGGCACCTCAGGGTGAACGTTCCCCTTTCCGTTTTCGAGGGCACGACCTACCACATCAGGCCGGAGGAGGCGGAGAAGCTGAAGAGAACGCTCGCCTCCCGCTATCCCTGGCTTACGCAGAACGCCATAAAGGTCTTCATCGAGGAGGCCGAGCAGGCCATGTACGAGCGCATTCAATCCCAGCTGGGATACATGGAGAAGGCCCGGCATGCTCTGCACTCCGGCAATTATCAGAGGGCGAAGCGCATGGCCGAGCGGCATATTGAGGTGGTACCGGACGATCCCGATGCGTGGTACGTTCTCGGAGAATCATTGTGCAAACTGGGGGAGACGGAAGAGGGTTTCGTCGCTTTGACGAAGGCGCGCAGCCTGGCCAGGAAGAAGTAGTTCAGGGGAAGAGCGCCTGCAGGGCTTTTACGACATCCATCATGGTGGCTCCCCACGGTACGGACGCGATATTTCCTTCAACGGTGCACCCCTCCTTCACCTTGCAGCATTTTACGATTGTCGGCACGCCGTCCTTAGGAGCGAGGTTCTGAGGGCAGATGTCCAGACTTTCGACAGGACGGCGGTAGATGTGCTGGAATATGCGGCGGGAGAGGTCACAGCCGATCAACGTAGATTCAACATCGATCTCCGGGGTCTCATCCAGATAGAAGATCTTTTTCTCGGAGCCAAGGCCGGAGGCACGGCAGGGAAATATGACGCCGGGCGTCTTGACCAGCCGCTCCTTCTCCATGATGTCGATGTTGACGTACTCGGGTATTATCGGCTTATCGATAAGCCCGGACGATAACGCTCTTTCCACCAGCACGGAAAGCTTGGAAGGTGATGGAGGAACGACATCCAGAACCCGCAGGTCAAGGAGCTTATCGGCCTTCAGGAAGGAGATGTGGGAGAACATCCCGGAGACGACCACGGTCTTGCCGTTGTTCCTGCGAACCAATCGAGCGAGCTGCGAGACGTTGAGTACGTCGACCTCCTCGTCGTGAACGTAGACCGTGTCCTCTGGAAGGGAGATTATCTCCAATGCTATGATGGGCCGGAAAAGGTCCTTGCCCTTCTGCTTGATCACACGCACCGTGGCCGTGTCCTCGCCGTTCCTTAAGATCATAAAGTCGGTGCGGGTGTAGGCGATCTTGTCCTGGAAGTTGGATAGTATGTTCTCTCTGGTCAATGGGAAATCCACATGGCGCAGGGAGACGTCCTTGCAATGGTCCGGAAGGCTAGGCACGAAAACCACTTACGATGCCGACCGTATTTAATCGAATCGAAGGGTCCAATATCATCGATGTTCCTACCGTTCTCTCGAACCCAAATCGATTTATCCTTTTTAGATGGATATCATCGGTATGACCTTATGCCCCAAATGCGGACGCCTCGGGCTCGAGGTCGACAAGATCACCGTAGCCGCTCATGCCAAGGAGGCACAGTGGCCCCTTGGCGACGGCCAATATCTGCATTGTCCGGCAATCGGCTGTGAGGTAATCTATTTCACTGCGGACGGAAGGGTGTTGAGAAAGGAGGATGTGAAGTCCAGGGTGACGTTCAAGGAGAAGGAATCCCCCAGGCCATTGTGCTATTGCAAGCAGGTCACCGAGGAGGATGTGCTCAAGGCGATCGATAATGGCGCCTGCACCTTCGAAGAGGTCATGAAGGCCACAGGGATCGGCGGTGGGGGTCATTGCAAGATCACCAACCCCGCAGGGAGATGCTGCTCCAGGAACTACCGCCCCTTCATCGAGGATGAACTGGTGAAAAGGGGGCTGTCAAAGCAGGCGCCCATCCAACTGGGTATTTGAAGGGATCTTTCAGGACAAAACGAAAATCTAATTATACGGGTTACAGAATCAACCTTCAAGGCTGGGATGACAGAGCGGCCATGTGGCGGACTGCAGTCCACAAGGCGGTAATCCGCACACCCGAGTTCAAATCTCGGTCCCAGCTCCATTATCTCTCTACTTCTCGCAGCGTTTCTTGAGCTCCTCGTTCATCTTGTTCAATGCGACCTGGGACTCCTTGATGGTCTTTCCGGCGAAAATGGTCATTAGACCGGTGAAGACGACCTTCTGGGAGAACACGCACTTGTTTTCCTCGATCACCTCGATGAGGAAGGAATGCTCGGACGTCAGGAGCCCTTTCTTTATCGCACCCTTAGTTAGAAGCTCCTTGTTCGGCTCGGCCTTGATGACCTTGGTCTTGAACTTGGTGTCCGGCCGGTCCGGCAGAGCCACGACAACATCGAAAAGGTTGCCTTCCTTTAGCTCACCGTTCATCTGCGTTAGGAACGGATTCCAGTCCTTGTAGGTTGCGAAGTCGGTGAGGGTTGACCAGACCTTCTCCGCCGGCACATTGATCATGACCGAGCCCTTGATCTCCTTCATGGTGACGATACGACTCTTGAACCGATATAATGCTTAATATTAATTAAATAGATGAATAATATTTCTTAACGAAAGGAAGAAAGGGTTTGAGCACGGGGCTTCACCATCTGTCCCAATGCGTCACTTCGGGCACTGGTTTCCTCTTCGAGCTGCCGGTCACCACCTTGGAGAGCTTCTCGCCGAGCGACCTCTTCTCAGTTGGATATCCCAGGGGGGTCATGCAGGCGACCCGCAGGTTTTCCGGGATCCCCAGCAGCTCCTTGACCTTGTCCTCCTTGTACGCCGCGAGATAGCAGGTCCCCAGACCCATGTCCGTGGCCGCCAGCACCAGATTGTGCATGGCCAGAGCGGCATCCCACATGTAGTACGGCAAACCGTTCAGGTCCGTGCTCTCCTTGGGGTCAGCGCAGACGACGATGACCGCCGGGGCGTCCTTCAGCCAGCCGTTGAATGCCATATTGTTCTTGGCGAGCCCGGCGATGATCTCCTTGTCGGTCACCGCCACGAAGCGCCAGCACTGTCTGTTGGCTGCTGAAGGCGCGAGGATGGCCGCCTCCAGGAGCTCCTCGATCTTCTCCTTCTCCACTGGCGTTTCCAAATAACGGCGGATGCTCTTGCGGTTCCGGATGGCTTCGATGGTCTCCATGGTGCTTCGAGGGAGGGGAGCATGTCAAATAAAAAGGATTGGGTTTCAGAACGGACCCGATCTCAGCATCGCTCAGAAAAAGCTACCGGCTCATCCTAACCTAACCATTATCCTTATCAAGTATGCTGGTTCAACAAGCTATATCATGAATCAGTAATAGGATTATCTTTAAACCGTATGAATATTAATCAAATCATTATGTTTCCATCTCTGGACATATGATGCTCATGTGAGAGTTCGTAGCGGAACGCAAAGCTATTTGAATCGAGGGAACAGGTCTCGTCCGTGGGCAAGATAATTTTCGTTCGCGGGACACCTCGCGCTTTGTACCGTTCAGCGATCTCTCATTTCCTCGATGATTTCAAGGCCTCCCCGCTGGAGGTAGGTCTAGCGGTCCCCCGTCCCGGATTGGCCGCGCATGTCCGTGCCGAGCTTTTGAGAGGACGCACGGTACCGACGTTCTGCGTCACCGACCTGGACGATCTGGTGGCATACCTGTTCGAACAGCACGAGAAGGAGCTCCGGCCGGTGGGCGGCCACGCTCTCCGCAACATAATCCGTTCCATCCTGCTCGACCATTCTGATGATTTTCCTGCCCTGGTCAAAGAAGGTTCGATCACCGACGGCATCCTGGACGACCTGCAGACCTTGGCCAGGACGCTAAGGGACTTTCATGCCGACCTATCCAGCTTCAGGACGGACCAGGTCATCGGTGTGGACGTACCGCTATTTTTGTCGTTATACGAACGCAGGTTGACGGAACTGGGACTGGTGGATCCCATTGGTATGAGAGAGGTCCTGGCGAAAAAGGTCGGTGAGTGGACCTCCACACGTCCTTTCTTCTGCAAATTGGTCATCATCGGTGGGTTCGAGCCCACTCCTTCCCAACTGTCGGTGGTCAAGGCGCTAGTGGAAGGGAGCGGCGAAACCATCTATCACCACCCCTATGTCGCCGGCAAGGGAAGGTTGTTCAAGGAGGCCTCGCTGGATCTGGGCCGCGACCTGGAGATAGTAGACCTGGAGATCGAGGATGAGGAGTTCAGGCGGTTGGCCATGATCAACGCCTGGGGCGACGATGAGGAGGTCGATCTGTCAGGCACGGTCCGTCTGGGACGATTCCTTGATCCGTTGGAGGAGGCGCGCCAGGTGGCCCAACGGATCTCCGCGTTGCTGGAGAAGGGTGTCGACCCGAGTTCCATCGCCATATTCCTTCCCGACCGCCGGGAAGCGCTTCCCTTGGTCAGGGAGGTGCTAGCCGACTTCAACGTTCCTTTCCGGACCGACCTGGGAATACCGCTGTCCACCTCGCCTGCGGTTCACGCCGCCGTGAGCATACTGGATGTGGTGGCCCAGGGCTACGACGCTTCAACGCTGACCAGGATGCTGTCCAGCCCCTACGTGCGCTGGACCTTCGATTCCGCCAACCTGTGGCACGTCGATATCGACCGGTACGCGCGCATGGCCGGCATCCTTCGCGGAAAGGGATCGTGGTCCAAAGGACTGCAGTTCCTTATGGACGACCTCAGGGAGCAGGCCAACGACCCCGAGGTACCTGATGTCCGAAGGAAGCACCTGGAGAAGGACGCCCAGCGCGTCGACAAGGTCAAGGTGTCACTTGAGGCGCTCCTGAACGAGCTGGAGGTCCTGGAGGGCGATAAACCGTTCTCCGAGCACCTGCGTTCCTTCCGCCGGGCCCTGGACGTTCTGGACGTATCGAAACAGCTGGAAGCGTCCCTTTGGAGAGATCCCGACGGGGCGGAGGGTAAAGCGTACGCCAAACTTCTGGGGATGCTATCGTCTTTGGAAAGGGACTGCTCCTTCGACAGGGAGGATATAACTCTCACAGATTTCATCGCCGAGCTGAGAAGGGAGATCGGAGAGAGGCAGTACTATCCGGGAGGAAGGTTCGACCGGGCGGTCAGCGTGGCCGGTTACCGTTCCTTGGCTGGAATGAACTTCCAGCATACCTTCCTGCTGTCAACGCTTGAGGGCGATATGCCCAAGCTTGGTGTGAAGCACGCCTTCATCACCGCCTCCCAGGCCAAGCAGATGGGGCTTCTCGACGAGGAGGACATACTGCGCCAGGAGCGCTTCTACTTCCTGAGCGCGGTTCTGGGCGGAACCAAGGTCGACATATCATACCCTGCATACCAGGCAGGGAAGAAGGTGCTCGAATCGCCCTTCCTTCAGGACCTACAGAAGAACTGCCTGGTCGGAAAGCTAGGTAATGTCGCGGTCACCCGTTCCATGCGCTGCGCCCATATCTCCTTGGGCAAGGCCATCGCCGGAGACGCTCCCGATGAAGCGGAGGAATGGCTGCCCTGCTCGACGATATCTCCGGCGGAACTATGCGAACGCCTCAACGTGGAACGTTCGGAACGTCAAGGCCCCTATCGCTCGGAGCATGACGGGGTCATCTCGGACGGGGAGCTGTTGAACGGCCTTGGTTCCAAGATGAAGGGCAAGGTGTTCTCGGCCACCATGCTGGAGACGTACCGCAGGTGCCCGATGAGCTACTTCCTCAAGTACGTGCTATACCTTTCACCGTTACAAGGGGAAGAGGACTCGGAAGCCCTCCGCATAGGAAACGCCGCGCACAGCATCCTGTTCCGTTTCTATGGTGAGCGAATAGAGAGTGGAAAAGGGATGCCTTCCCCGGCGGAGATCGTAGCGGCGAAGGAAGAGATCAGGCGCATCGGCGAGGAGGTGCGTCAGGAGATAACGACCGACGGGGCGGTGAGCGAAGCGAGCTTCAGGGCGCTCATCGGCGACCGTGAGATGAACGGGGTGCTCGGCAGGTTCGTGGACATGCAGGTCGAGAACGACATGCCCAGGTGGTCGCCGGAGCATCTGGAGTTCAGCTTCGGTCATCGGTTCTCGAAGGAAAGGAACGACGCCCGTTCCACGGAGGAACCGGCGGTCATACAATTGTCCGATGACCCGGAAGACCGCATCCTGCTCAGGGGCAAGGTCGACCGGATGGACGTTCACCACGGCTCTTTCATCATAATCGATTACAAGACCGGGTCCGTTCCGACCTACGCCAGCATGGACAGGGGCTATTACATGCAGCTGCCGCTTTACCTCTTGGCCTGCGAGAAGCTGCTGGACCTGAGGGCGGCCGGCGGGGCATATTACCAGCTTAAGAACGATAATAGGTTCGGAATGCACCTGCGCACCGCCTCGTCCGAATTCAGGGGTGAGCTGGGCGGTTCGAACAGCGCCTACCGGCCCGGCCTTAGGGACGACATGGAGAAGTGCAAAAGGAACATAAAGGAGGTCCTTGAAGGCATCTCCCACGGCAGGTTCCATCCGGTGGACTCCACGGAGGGCGAGAGGTGCTCATCCTATTGCCTTTTCTCTCGGATCTGCCGCAAGAATGACATGAGGGTACTGCGGATGGTCCTGGCCAAGGGGGCGCTCTGATGAAAGAGGAACGCAGGTCGGTGTGCGTCGGCGCCTCCGCCGGTTCGGGAAAGACCACCCGGTTGGTGGGCGAATACTTCGAACATATCGAAGGAGGGGTGGGAACACAGTCCATTCTCGCCCTCACCTTCAACGACGAGGCGGCCGCCAGCATGCGGGAGAAGATCAGGGAGAAGACCCTGAAGATAAACGACGAGGCGCTCTTCGACCAACTTAATTGGGCGCAGGTGCAGACGTTCCACTCCTTCTGCAGCCAGGTGCTGCGGGAGTTCCACCTTCAAGCCGGGGTGCCATCCGACTTCAAGGTGATGGAGGACATGGACATGCACATCATCCTCCGGGAGTCCTGGGAGGAGATGGTCTCCCTTGACGATGAGGTGTTCAGGCGTACATTCGTCAAGGTCTGCTCCCCGACGTCCCACTGGCGACTTCAGGGGATGATGCTGTTCCTCTACGAAAGGAGGGCGAGGGCCATCGAGGCCCTGCGGGCAATGAAGGACGGAGAGGCGTTCCGCACCAGGTTCCAGAAGATCATCGAGGAGCACCTGGACGAGCTGAATGCATATATCGGCGATGATGTGCTCGATGCGATAGACCAGCTCCTGGTTCTGGCCGATAAGTACGCCGAGGAGGGCGGCGACCAGGCGGCCAGCTATCTGGTCAAAGCCAGACCGTGCTTGAGAACGATAAAGAACGGCGAAAGGAACGAGAGGCTGCAAGCGTTCCAAACCCTGGAAGGGCTGAAAGGCAGCCGGAGCATGGGGAGCGTCAAGAAGCTCAAGGGGGACAAGGAGCTGCTGGTGCAAGCCTATTCCAACCTCAGGGATCGCCTGGACGACATGGAGTTCGACCTGGATAACCTGCAGTTCGACCTCGACCCCCGTTGCCTGGACGTGGCGGTCGAGCATCTTCTCGGCCTCAGGGATATATTCCTCAGGTTCGCTTCCATCGTGGATGCCCGAAAAGCGGAGAGGCGATGCCTGGACTTCAACGACCTGCTGATCAAGGCGCAAAAGTTGCTCGATCCGAACGAACCGAACGCGGTGCTCGAGCTTTTACAGAAACGTTACCAGCAGATCCTGGTGGACGAATATCAGGATACGGACGTGCCGCAGGACAGGATCGTCCGGGCGCTGCTCGGCGATGATCGACGCAAACTGTTCGTGGTGGGCGACGGCAAGCAATCGATCTATCTCTTCAGGGGAGCGGACGTATGCATATTCAAGGGCATGCTGCGCTACGTGGAGATCGAGCTCCAGGGTAGGAGGGAGGAGCTCGGTAACAATTATCGTTCAGCTGAGGAGCTGGTCTCCTTCGTCAACATGCTGTTCTCGCGGATCATGGCGGCGGAGGACAATGATTGGGAGTTCAAGTACCTGGACGTGGAACCGGCCCGCACCGATGACCAGGGCTCGGTCACCATCGTACAGGTCCCCGCCGTGGGCCTGAACGACAAGTTGACCATGGCCAGAGCGGTGGCCGACCAAGTTGAAATGTTGGTTAAGGGCGATGGCCGGATGGTGTATTGGAAGGGATGCGACCATCTGCAGGAGCCTAGGAAACCTGAGTACGGGGACATCACGATATTACTGAGGGCTCGGACGAATTTACGCTATTACGAGAGCGTGCTGGCTGAAAAGGGGATACCGTACTCGGTGGAGAAGGGCGTGGGGTTCTTCCAGAGACAGGAGATAATGGATGTCGGCAACCTGGTGAACTTCCTGGGCAACCAGATGGATGACATAGCCCTCTATGGAATTCTGCGTTCTCCTTACTTCGGCCTCTCGGACGGCGCGCTGTTCCGGGTGGCACGTTCATCAACCTACGGCTCGCTCTTCACCAAGCTCCATAGTTTCTCGAACGAACATCCCGAGGAAGCCAGGGTACGCAAGGCTTGGAAGATCTTGACCGCCATGCTGCAGAGGAACGGTGCGGTCCCGGTGAGCGAGGTCCTTAACGATGTTCTGCAGGAGACCGGGGTGCTTGGAATATATGCAGGGATGCCGGGCGGAAGGCAGGCCATCGCCAACGTCGAGCGGCTCATGGAGATGGTTAGGGCGAGGGAGCAGGAGGGCTTCTTCACCCTGTACGACCTGAAGGATTGGCTGGAACTGAGCGTGGACGATTCGGACAAGGAAGGACAGGCTCAGCTGGAAGCGTCCGGAGATTCCGTTCGCATCATGACCGTGCACGCCTCCAAGGGGCTGGAGTTCCCCATCGTGGTCCTGCCGGAGACGAATGCCACTCCCAGAGGCGACTCGGACGAAGTGGCCATGACCGAGGCGGGGCTCTTCGCTGAGGTTCCCTCGTCCGACCCCATGATCACATACGCCCCGGCGCCCCTGCGCCGTTCCGGGGAGATGATGCAGGCCAAGTCGGAAGCGCAGAACCTCCGGCTGTTCTACGTGGCGGCCACCAGGGCCAAGGACCATCTGGTGATGCTCGGCGCCAGGAAAAGGAAGGAAGGGGAATGGGTGGAACTGGACGAGAAGGAGAGGAACTGGTTCTCCCTGACCATGAACGCCCTGGAACTGTCGGGGGTTGACGATGGGGTCATGGAGTTCGACGGAGAGCGGACGATGACCCTGCGAATGGAAACGTTCGAGGACGCCGACACATGTTCCGGGCTCGAGGTTCCCGAGCCTTGTGCGGTTCCTGAAACGGTGAGGGGGTGGGCCCCGGTCCGGGATGGCGCTATCTTCAGGGAGGTCAAGGTGGTGCTGCCCTCTGCATTGGACGCGAAGGTCGAGGAGAGCTTCAGAGGCGCTACATGGTCCCCGACGAAAGGGTTGCTGATGTCCAAAGGTATGGACGCCGCATCCTACGGTACGTTGGTGCACGAGGTGCTGAGGGGCAGGTCGGTCAAGACGCTGTTATCGACGCAGAGGTTGATGCTCTCGCCTGAGGAGCTATCTAACGCCATCAGAGGTCTCGAGGAGATAAGGGAGCGGTTCTTTTCGACCGAGGTTATGAAGAACGTCATGATGGGCGGGAGGGACCTGCAGGAGCTGCCGTTCGAGATGAGGGAAGGCGATACGCTGTACATGGGCGTCATTGACAGGCTGGTGCAGATGAGGGACGGGAGCTGGGCGCTGATCGATTACAAGACGGTGAGCCATGGAGCCGAAGACCGTGAGGTGGTCAACGCTTTCAGGAGGCAAATGAAGGTGTACGGGGAAGTGATAAGGAATATGGTCAGTGATGATGTGACGGAATACATCTTCTTCACAGAGTCCAGCAAGATGGTGCAACTGTAATTTGTTTGCGAGCGATCCATTTCCGATCACTATCCTAAGGAAACCATCCCGGTCTCCGATACGTGTAGCATGCCCATTGATCTCAGGGTTCACAGGGCGTTAGCCGGTCATTTCAGAAAGTTATATCTCCCCAACTTCGTTTCAAGAGCTGTCCATGAACTGGAAGGATGACGTGCAGACCGTCCTGGAGAGGGACCCGGCCACAAGGTCGTTCCGCGAGGCCTTCTACTTCAGCCCGGGGCTTCACGCCATTCTTTTTCAGCGAATCTCCCACAGGCAATACCTCAAAGGCAATTTCATAATGGCCAGAGCGATAAACTACTTCGCTCGGTTCCTGACCGGGGCGGACCTCCACCCCGGCGCGACCATAGGTAAAGGGTTCTTCATCGATCACGCCGTGGGCGTGGTCATCGGGGAAACTACAATTATCGCCGATAACGTATCCTTGTTCCAAGGCGTGACCCTGGGCGGGGTGAGCACCAGCCAAGGTAAGCGCCACCCTACCATCGGCAACAACGTTACCATAGGCGCGGGCGCCAAGGTGCTTGGTAACATCACCATCGGCGACAACGTGAAGATCGGTGCCGGTTCCGTGGTGGTCAAGGACGTACCACCGGACTCCACGGTCGTCGGGGTTCCCGGAAGGGTCGTCAGAAGAGAGGGCGCCACGGTCAAGGTGGACCTCCGCCATGACGAGCTCCCCGATCCGTTGAGGGACGCTATGATGCAGCTTACCAACAGCTTATCCGAGCTGGACCACCGCCTGGAGCGTCTGGAGAAGCTCATCAACGAAAACAAAGAAAAATGAGGTGCGCGAATGTCGTTGCAGATCTACAACACCATGGCCAAGGCCAAGCAGGAGTTCAGACCGATAGAGGACATGAAGGTCAAAATGTACGTCTGCGGCGTGACGGTCTACGACGACGTGCACATGGGCCACGCCCGCTTCATGGTGGTCTTCGACATGGTCTCCCGGTACCTGAGGTATAGGGGATACGACGTAAAACTGGTCATCAACTTCACCGACGTGGACGACAAGATCATCAAGAGGGCGAACGAGGAGAACGTGGACGCCCTGGTCGTTTCCGCCAGATGCATCCAATCCTTCTTCCGCGATTCCGATGCCCTCCGTGTCAAGCGCGCCGACATCTATCCCAAGGCGAGCGAGACCATACCAGAGATCATCGGCATGGTCGAGGACATCATCAAGGCCGATTCCGGTTACGTCACCCCGGATGGAAGCGTTTACTTCGATGTGAGCAAGGCATCGGGATACGGCAAGCTCTCCGGCAACAAGCTTGAGGATATGCAGGCAGGCGCCCGCATCGAGGTTGACGAGATAAAACGAAATCCAATGGACTTCTGCCTCTGGAAGGCGGCAAAGCCAGGAGAGATCTCCTGGGACTCGCCCTGGGGGAAGGGACGCCCAGGCTGGCACATCGAATGCTCGGCCATGGTGCGCAAGCTGCTAGGCGAGACCATCGATATCCATGGCGGCGGCAACGACCTCATATTCCCCCATCATGAGAACGAGATCCTTCAGTCCGAGTCTGTCACCAAGAAACCCCTGGCAAACTACTGGATGCACAACGGGATGCTTCAGGTGGCGGACGCCAAGATGTCCAAGTCCTTGAAGAACTTCTTCTCGGTGAAGGACGTCCTGGCTCGGTACTCCCCGGAGGTCGTACGGTTCTATCTGCTGAACACCCACTACCGCGGCCCCCTGATCTACGGCGAAGCGGCGTTGGATGAAGCGGCCGTCTCCCTGAAGCGCATTCACAATACCTACGAATCGCTGAGGACCTACGTTCCCCGGGGACGTGACGGCGCCGAGGAGCTGATCACCAAGGCCAAGACCGGTTTCCTGACGGAGATGGACGACGACTTCAATTCCCGCGGCGCGCTCTCCTACCTGTTCGATCTGGCTCGTGAAGCCAACCGCCTCATGGATACAGGCGAGCTCAGCGCTGAAGGCGCAGCTAACATCCTGGGGTTCATGAAGGAGCTCGACGGCATTTTCGACATCCTGCCTGAAGAGAAGAAGGGCGATGAGAAACTGGATGATGTGATGCTGCTGCTCATCGATATCCGAAAGGAGCTGCGCAAGCGCAAGATGTACGACCTGTCCGACCTTATCCGCGACCGGCTGCAGGAGGCCGGTATCAAGATTGAGGACACCTCCGAAGGTGCTAAATGGAAGCTGATCTGAGCCCGGTGGAGAAGAAGGCCGTCCTCATCTGCGGTGGGAACGTCAAGGTGCCGAAGGATTTCCGTCCCCCGTTCCGGCTGAGCCGTTCCACCGCCGGACCAGGCGCTGGTTCCGCTTCCCTCGTTCTTTCGTTCGGCGGTCTGCGCGTCAAGAAGAGCATCTCGCGCGATGAAGGGGAGTTCGAGCTGTGCGGCGGGCCGGAAGGCTACTCCCTGCTCAGGAACGGCCGGCCGTTCATCGCGGAACTGGAGCTTAGACCGGTCCTCTACCATTCCCCGGAGCAGGCCTTCTTCAACCTCGGCCAGGACTGCATCTTTGATTGCCTGTTCTGCACTTCCCGCAAGCTCAGCAAGGACGTGGTCAAGGACCTGGACCTCGATCGCGTCGTCGATCTCATCCTGGATGCGCATCGTAAAGGGGAGTTGAAGGCCGTTGCCCTCACCTCGGCCGTGGTCGGCTCTATAAGGCAGACCATCGACCGCATGATATACGTAGTGGAGAAGGTGCGCAGGGGGCTTCCTGAAGTTCCCATCGGCGTCGAACCGTACGTCGAGTCTTTCGAGGACATCGACCGGTTGCATGAAGCGGGCGCCAACGAGATAAAGATCAACATCGAGTCGTTCGATCCTCACATAATCGAGATCGCCTGCCCCAAGCTGGAGCTCGAGAAGCAGCTGGAGTTCCTTCGTTACGCCGTTCAGGTGTTCGGCCGAGGAAAGGTCACCTCGAACATAATAATCGGTCTCGGGGAGACCGACCGCAACGTCCTGAAAGGCGTATCGACGCTCGCCAGCATGGGCGTCGTTCCCTCCATCCGCGCTTTGAAGGTAAATCCGATCAACAAGGCCGTCATGGAGGAAGCGTTAGGCAGATTGCACCCGGTGAGCCCGGAAAGGCTGCTTCATCTCAACCAGGAAGCGAAGCTGATCCTGATGGCGCACGGCCTGAGCACCACGTCCTATCATACCATGTGCCACGAGTGCGGGTGCTGCGATCTAGTCCCCTTCAAGGACCTTTAAATTTTTAGGTCGCTCATATTTTCTATATTATGGCTAGATTTAGGTTGCTTAAATTTATATATTCCCTGTTAGGTAATCCTAAATCATGGTCAGCGAGAACATCGAGGAATACCTCGAGTGCATTTGGGAACTGACGCAGGACGGGGATCCAGCCAGAACCACCGACATCGCCAAGAAGATGAAGGTGTCCCCCGCAAGCGTAACAGAGATGATGCAGCGCTTGGACTCGCTGGGTTACATCACCTACGAGAAGTACAAGGGTGTCACGCTGACCGAGCCCGGAAAGAAGATAGGGGAGACCATAAAGCGGAAGCATCGCCTGCTGGAGAGGTTCCTCGTTGACGTGCTGGGCATAGACAGGGAGAAGAGCCACGATGAAGCGTGCCGCTTGGAGCACATGCTTTCTGACGAGAGCGAGAGGCGGATCTCGGAGATGATGAACCATCCGACCACATGCCCGGACGGCGACCCCATCCCCGCGCTCGACCAGCTCTGCCTGAACAAGAATGATGATTCCTCCGTTCTAAGCGAGATGTCCGAGGGCGAGGAAGGTATGATCTCCCATCTCTCGTGCGACGACCCGCAGAAGATCCGCCGTATCATAGCCATGGGCTTCGTTCCGGAGCGCTGTTTGAGGGTAGAGGAAAAGCTTCCGATGGGCGGTCCCGTTCTCGTCCAGGTGGGTGACTGCCGTGTTGCGCTCGCCAAGGAATACGCCGACCTGGTGCATGTGAACACCAAGAGACGATGCCATAAGCGGCACCGGCACGGTGGTAGGTGATGGAGGTCCTGCTTGTCGGAAACCCGAACGTGGGGAAGAGCGTGGTGTTCAACCGCCTCACTGGTGTTGGGGCCATATCCTCTAACTACTCGGGCACCACCGTAGACTATCTCAAGGCGGAGATGCTGGTGAACGGGAAGAAGGTGACCTTCATCGACCTTCCCGGTCTTTACTCTTTAACGAACGGCACCGAGGACCAGATGGTCGCGGCGAAGATGCTGCATTCATCAGATCCGGACTGCGTTCTGGTCATCGCGGACGCCACCCGACTGGAGCCTTCCCTGGTGCTCATCTTCCAGCTTATCGAGCTAGGCTACCCGATACTCGTGGCCATGAACATGATGGACACCGCCCGCAAGCGCGGCGAGCTGGACGTCGCCAAGCTCAGCAAGATACTGGACGTGCCGATCGTTCCCACCGTCGCCGTTACGGGCGAAGGTATGGAGGAACTGATCAAGGCGATCGATACCCGCGTCGCTCGCCGCTCCAACTTCAAGGTGAGCTACGATTCGCACATCGAAGCCTACCTGGAGGTCATGAAGCTCGGCATCGCCAAGGCCGAGCTGAAGTATCCTGTGCGCGGTGCCTCCATAAAGCTCCTGGAGGGGGACGAGCAGTTCACCGAGGGCGTTCCGAAGGACCTTCCCAGCCAGGTCAGGAAGCTCCGGGAGGAGTTCCGCAAGGAGCACGACGAGGACCTCGAGGTTCACATCAACCGCGACCGGTACGGGGAAGCCGGAAGGGTCATATCCGAGGTCTCCAAGCCCAACGTTCAGCCGCGTACCCGCGGTCAAAGGCTCTCCGACCTTACCATGAGGCCTCGTACCGGTATACCGATCCTCATCGGCGTCCTTGCCGGCGTCCTCCTCACGATAATATTGCTAGGCGGATGGTTGGAGGGAACGCTCCTTTCGCTCTACGCCGACCTGACCGGAACGGTGTTCGCCGATCTGGCCGAAACCATAGGCGGCGAGATCGGTCAGGCGTTGGCATCAGGGCTGGACCTCAGCATCCAAGCGATCCTTGCCATCGTCATACCATACATCCTGCTTTTCTACCTGATACTGGGGTTGCTGGAGGACTCCGGATATCTTCCCCGGGTGGTCGTGCTTCTGGATGGCGTAATGCACAAGATAGGGCTGCACGGTCAGGCCATAATCCCCATGCTGGTGGGAATGGGTTGCAACGTCCCCGCGATCCTGGCGACCAGGGTCATCGAGTCACGTCGGGAACGGCTGATCCTGGGAACGATCATAATAATGGCCATACCCTGCTCGGCGCAGATGGCCGTGATCATTGGAACGGTGGGCAACTACGGCGGCATTGTTTACGTGCTAGCGATACTGGCGATCCTGCTCGGCCTGGTGCTGATCCTGGGCCGGCTGCTGCACAAGGCCATCAAGTTCGAGCCGACCAGCCTGATGATCGAGATCCCAGACCTGACCGTACCGCGTCCCAGCAACATTCTCAAGAAGACCTGGATGCGCATCAAGGAGTTCTTCGTCATTGCTTTCCCGATACTCATCGTCGGAAGCATCGCGTTGGAACTGCTGAACGCCTACGGGGTCTTGGACTTGCTGGTAGAGCCGCTGGCCTTCTTTACCGAGGGGTGGCTCGGATTGCCGGCCATCATAATCATCGCCCTGATATTCGGCGTGCTGCGCAAGGAGATGTCCTTCCAACTGCTGATCGTGCTCTTCGGAACGGCGAACCTGGCGACGGTGATGACCGTGGAACAGCTGTTCGTTTTCGCTTTGGTGATGGCGACCTTCATGCCCTGCATGTCCGCCTTCGCGGTGATGATACGCGAGTACGGAATAAAGGACACGCTGAAGATGGCCTTCGCCTCGATCGTGCTAGCGTTCACGCTCGGAGGGATGGCCAACTTCCTGTTCCAGGTGTTCTAGGAAAAGGTATAAGACCGGAGGCGTTACCCGGGACGGATGTACCGTCTGTTCCTGGCCGCCCTGGTGCTCAGTCTGATCTTCTGCGCAACGCCCGGAGCTGTCAACACCCAGGCGTTGCGCGTAGGCGTTACCGGCGGCTTCCGCCGCGCCATCGGCGTGGAGATGGGCTCCATAGTCGGCGACATGAGCTGGGCGGTGATCGCGTTAGCGGGACTGGCGGTCATCTGGGACAACGACACCGCGCGCATCGTTCTCGCCGTTATAGGAGGGGCGTTCCTTATCTATCTCGCCTACCAGGGGTTCATGGACGCCCGGAAGAAGGAGATACCGGAGGTGGACGCGCCGAAAGGGCACACCGACTTCGTCACCGGCGTGATAATGTCGTTCGCCAATCCATTCCAGATACCGTTCTGGATCGGGATCGGAAGCTCGAGCATCGCGGTCATCATGTCCGACCCCGGGCTCATGGACTTCGTGGTGTTCTACTTTGGATATTTGGTAGGGGCGATCATCTGGGGAACGTCGTACTCGGCGCTCATCGGTTACGGAAAGCGGTACATCACGCCCAAGCTGTTCCGCGCATTGAGCTTGATCTGCGCACTGGTGCTGCTTTACTTCGCTCTTAATCTGCTGTACAGCACCTTCCTCAGTGGGTGAAGTAGGCTAGCATCTTCGGCGCCACCTTCTCGACCTTCACGAAGCCGAAGCGCTCGAACTGAACGACCTTGCCCTCTTCCTCTTTAGGCATGGTCTCCACGAACCCGTCCTTCCTTTCCCCAGTGGGCATTATCACGGTAGCGGGCGTGCAGTTGTCCGGTACCCAGTGGATTATGCGGTAACCTTCCTTGAGCACCGCGAGATCGTTACCCTGATAAAGCGCCTTTCCGGAGCGGAACTCGACGTTTCCCAGGTCTTTTAAACGGACCTTGCCGGCCTCCATGGCCATATTGAGGTCCTTCTCCACCACATGGATGATGATCGGTGAGTTGAGCTGGAACTCACGGTTGCCCAGTTCAGGGTGATCGGGATGCCTGGGAGCTCTAGAACGAAGCTCGTTCACACCGCAGATCTGCAGCGGGACCGGGTCCCACACGAAGAAGTAGCGGTTGGCGGTCTTGTCCACTATGGCCTTGTTGTAAGCGTAAATATTATCCCAGGAGAACTCCACGTCCGTTTCCTTTATTCCGCAATCAACCCAGTAGTTGCGTATCGCCTCCGGGCGGAAGCCCCTCTTGGCTAATGCGCGTACGGTCCCCAAACGAACGTCGTCCCAGCCGGAGTACTCACCGGTCTTGATGCCCTGTCCGACCGTCGACGTCTTCAGGATGGCGTCCGGAACGGAGACGAGGCCGTAATGGGTGTAACTCGGGACCTTCCAGCCGAAGTATTTAAAAATGTAGGCCTGGCGCTGAGTGTTGTTCAGGTGGTCCTTTCCTCTTAGGACATGAGTAAGGCCAAGGAAATGATCGTCGATGGCCACGCTGAAGTTCATCATCGGATACAGGCAGTACTTGTCGCCCTTCAGCGGGTGGGGGGTGGATTTTACGATACGAAGGCCGACGAAATCCCTTATGGCCGGGTTGGGGTGCTTCAGGTCGGTCTTGACCACGAAGATGGCCTTTTCCTCTTCGTAGTCACCGGCAAGCATCTTCTCGAACTTGTCCATCGTGGTCGCTACATCCTCGTCGTGATGTGGGCACGGCTGACCTTTCTCCTTCAAGGCCCGCCAGTCCTTGGCGGGACAGGTGCAGATGTACGCCTTCCCCATGTCGATGAGCTTCCTGGCGATGTCGTAATAAATATCGAAGCGGTCACTTTGCACTACGGTCTGGTGGACCTTGACACCTAACCACTCCAGGTCCTCCGGGATCATATCGTAGGCGTTCGGATCGATCTTATCGGGGTTGGTGTCCTCAATGCGGTTGATGAACTTGCCGTCGTAGTTGCGGCAATAAACGTCGTTCAGGATAGCGACGCGAGTGTGCCCCAGGTGCAGCGGACCCGACGGACCAGGGGCGAAGCGCATGACGACCTTTCCGCGTTCCATGCCCGGAAGCTCCGGCAGGCCGACGCGCCGCTCCGTCTTCTCCTTCTTCAGCATCGAGGAGTCGATATCTTCCAGCTGCTTGTGCTGGACCTCTGGAGCTAAGGAATTGACTTCCTCGACTATGGAAGCGATGAGCGGCAGGACCTCCTTCACCCGGGAACGCAGTTCGGGAGATTCGGCCAGCACCTTGCCTTGAACGGCCTTGGGGTTGGCTTTGCCAGAATAAAGAACCGCGTTCTGCAGGGCGTACTTCCGAATGGTCGCTTCCAGGTCCTCGGACATCGTTCCGCGATATCCCCCTCCGGCTTTTTAACTTTCGTAACCGGACGAGGAAATCGGTTATATGCTGGGACGGTAATTATCGCTCATGGCCGTCCAAAGCCACCTGGACCGTATGAAGGGCGTAAAGGTCATCGAGAGCAAGGTCCCCATCGAGATCGAGCCGACCCGCATCCTGATGACCGACCAGAGGTCTCCAGTTCTATTCTCTAACCTCAACGGAATGAAGGCCGCCGGGAACATGTGGAGCGAAAGGGAACGGATCACCGAGGCCCTGGGATTGCCGAAGGAGGGCTTGACCCAGGCGCTCATGCAAGCGTTGGCGTGTCCGAGACCGGTGGAAGAAGTTAAGAAGGCCAAGTTCGAGGAGATCGTGGAGGAGAATTTCGATCTTCGGAAACTTCCGATACCGAAGTATTACCCGCAGGACGGCGGACAGTACGTGACGGCAGGCGTGGCCATTGCCGAATTTGACGGGAAACTAAACGTTTCATTCCACCGCCTAATGGTCATCGGCAAGAACAAGTTCGCTATACGCCTGGTTCCTCGCCATCTATTCACCATGCACAAGCTGGCCTTGGAGAAGGGAGAGGACCTCAAGGTCGCTTTCGTCGTGGGCACATGTCCTTCCGTTCTTCTGGCCGGCGCCACTTCCGCCGATTACCAGTTCAACGAGCTGGAGATGGCCAGCGCCCTGCGCTACATAGGCCTGAAAGAAGGGTTGAAGGTCCGCCGCACCAAGTACGGCATACCGGTCCCGGCGGACGCCGATTACGTTCTGGAAGGACGCCTAACATCGGAAACGGCCGACGAAGGACCGTTCGTTGACATAACCGGCACGTACGATACCGTGCGCAAGCAGCCGGTTTTCGTCGTCGACCGTTTATATCGCCGCAAGGACGCGGTGTTCCAGCTGGTTCTTTCCGGCGGCATCGAGCACTATCTGCTGATGGGATTGCCCCGTGAGCCGGTCATCTTCCGGACCGTACGACAAGCGGTTCCCCGTGTCCACGCCGTCCGTCTCACGGAAGGAAGTTGCTGCTGGCTGCACGGGGTAATATCGATCACGAAGAACAAGGAAGGAGACGCCATGAACGCCGCCATGGCCGCCTTCAGCGGCCACCCGTCCATGAAGCAGGTCATCGTGGTCGACAAGGACGTCGATATATTCGATGACCGGGCGGTGGAGTGGGCCGTGGCCACCAGATTCCAAGCCTCCCGCGGTCTGCTAGTGATCAACAACGCTGCCGGTTCCTCGCTCGATCCAAGTACTGAGGGGACCACCTCCAAGATGGCCATCGACGCCACCATGCCTATGGGCGACCCCAAGCTTTTCGAGAAGGCGGTTCTGGACAAGTAACAAGAGAATGTGGTATGAGGATTAGACCCGTTTCCTTGGGCATCGCCTCTCCCTTTTCACTAGAACTATCGTGATGAGGGCGATCATAGCATAGTGACGATGTTTAACCGATTATTGATCTTCGCTGAAAAAATCATTAATAATCCAGAGCTCTTATTCCCGGCAATCAAGGAGGATCTCGTTTGAGATGCAATAATTGTGGATTGGATTACATAGCGGACAACGCCGCCAACTGCCCCAGGTGCAACGCTCCCCTGGGACAGATGGGATACCAGCAGCCGCCTCAGCAGTATCAACAGCCGCAGGGGTATCAGGAGCAACAGTACCAGCAGCCCCCTCAGCAGTATGGTGACCAGCAACCGCAGCCGCAGTACCAGCAGCCTGCCCCGCAGGGCGGTTACTACGCTCCGCCGCAGGGAGGCTACTATCAGCAGCCCCCGATGCCGCCGAAGCGTGTTCCGACGGTGAAGAACATCAATCTCACCGAGATACTGATGGTCGTCTCCGGCATGTTCCTCCTGGCGGCGGCGATGAGCAACCTGAGCTGGTTCTACGCACCGGCCATAATCCTGGGCTTGGTGTCGTTGCTGGCCGGCCTTATCGCCCTGGGAGCGGTTCTGATCCCCGACATAACCAAGCAGATGAAGGGAGAGATGATGGACACGCTCCTCATGGTGTTCGGGGCCATCCTGGTTCTCTGGGGGTTGTTCGTCAACTTCTTTGGCTATGGCGCCTCTGGTGCGATCGTGTTCACCGGCGGGCTTGGCCTCCTGGCGGCCGGCGCACTGCGCATGGGCATCCTGAAGTGAACTCCCAGGTCCCGAGGACCGATTGAAACCGCTTCCATTTTCCTTATTTTCAATCTCCAAGAGCTATGCCAGTTAGATCGGTAAGGACCAGGAGGAGGAAGGCCATGTTGCTAAAGACGATATGGACCAGCCTCCATCTCCTCACGTTACGCATCATACCTGCCCCGCTCATTATGCTCGCCAAAGCAAACATACATGTGGAAAGGGCCAGCATTCCGTGCAGGGTATGGAATATCCGTCCACGGTCCAAATAATAGGTGGGCGCCCAAATCAATAAGGTCACCATGAACAAGGTCCAGCAGGCGATACTGGAATATCGATGCAGCTTTCTTGGAATTTCCAGGGGCACTAGTTCTCTCAACCATCTATAGGAGGAGTTCTTGACCCCGGTAACCGCTGCCATTAGGCCAAAGAAGGTGGCGAGGGCGAACAAGGGAACGTGGAATCCTCCCTCCTCCTCTTCGTTCTCTCCCAGGTCGAGCCCATTTTGTGCGATGACCGCATCAAGATCAGATCTCCCGGCCAAGGCTGATGGCAGCGCGAATGATATCAGCAACAAACCGATAATGAAAAGCAAGATTGCCGCAGCGGTTTGGTGTCTCACGCTCATCGAAGAACGCGATAAGTGATAAATCAAGCGGTCACCGGTTCAAGGGGCAATATAAACGTCGATTGGTCTCTTCCCACCCCCTACAAATGCTGATGATATCGGATGGTACGAACAAGTGCTTTTGATGATTCCAAGACGCTCCCGCATCTCTTTGGGCATCGCCTCTTAATCGCCGCGGACGCACTGCGCATGGGCATTCTAAAGTTAACCAGAAAACAAGCTATCAAATCCCTTATCTTTTTTCTTAACTCTGAAGGAAAAAGTCCGTTTCGGGAAAGCGTAAAGGACTTGAGTTCACCGAGCAATGCCTTTACCGGTGCTTTCATTGGACCATGTGCGTTCGTTCAATCTGCCGGTCGATGATATGGCAAGGGCGACCGAGTTCTACGGAAAGGTGTTCGGCTGGGCGGTGGACGCCATCGAAGGTTCCGGAGGGGATTACCATCATGCCCTCACCAGCGAGGTGGACGAGGATGGCGTTCCCGTGGCCAGGGGCGCGATAAATGGCGGGCTTTTCCGACGAGGTACGCACGGTATCGACCGCGCGTTCCTGGAACTGGAGGTCAGCTCGATCGACGATTCCCTGCGCAGGGTCCTGGAGAACGGGGGCCGCATCGTCCGCGAGAAGCGGGCGATGCTCGATTTCGCCTTCTTCGCGATAGTCCAGGACCCGGAAGACAATTACCTCGGGCTTATGGAGTACCGAAGGTGATCGTCAGCGATTTTGAACTCGATCAACGACGGATGGTCTCTTCCCTTCCCTTGCCTATGCTGATGATCTTGGCCGGGACCCTCGAGCGCTTTTCTATGTATCCGAGATAATCCCGCATCTCCTTCGGGAGCGCATCGTAACCGCCGCGGACGATCTCCATGGTCTCCTCTGGCTTCCATCCGGTCCAGCCGTCCAGCTCCTCGTAGAGCGGGATGGCGCGTTCCAGCATCTTGAAGTTCCCCGGGAAATGATGGACCTTCTTACCGTCTATCTCGTATGCCACGGCCACCTTCACGGTCTTAAGGTCGTTCATCACGTCCAGCTTGGTCACGGCGAATTGCGTCAGCCCGTTCAGGCGAGAAGCGTGCTCTACGACCAATAGATCTAGCCAGCCGCACCTGCGGGGGCGGCCGGTGGTCGTGCCGAACTCCCCACCGGCGTTCATTAGATGCTCACCAATGGCATCCTTCAGCTCCGTCGGGAATGGACCGGCGCCTACGCGAGTGGTGTATGCCTTCAGCACACCCATGATCTCGTCCACGCGCTTGGGGCCGACGCCGGAGCCGGTGCAGATGGCCCCGGCCACGCAGTTGGAGGACGTTACGAACGGATACGTTCCATGGTCGATGTCCAGCATCGTTCCCTGCGCCCCTTCGAACAGTACGTTCTTTCCCTGGTCCAAGGCATCGTTGACCAGCACCGAGGTGTCGGTTATGAAGTTCTCGTACTTCCGGCCGTAGGCCAGCAGTTCCTTGAAAAGTTCATCCTTGTTCTGGGCCAGACGGACCCCCAGTATCTCCATGACCTTGAGCTTCATGGGCATGACCGTGTCCAGACGCTCCTCCAGAAGTTCAGGATCGAGCAGGTCGCCCATGCGGATGCCGGAGCGGGCGATCTTGTCCGAATAGCATGGACCGATCCCCTTTCCGGTGGTGCCCACGGTCTTGCTTCCCCGCAGCCGCTCCTCGGCACCGTCCAGAAGGCGATGCCAGTTGAGAATGACGTTCGCCCGGTCGGAGATCTTCAGACCTTCCACGGAGCGTCCGCGGGATTCCACCTCGGCGATCTCCCGGTCCAATGACAACAGGTCGACTATGACCCCGTTGCCGATGACGTTTATGACATCCTTGCGGACTATGCCGGAAGGAAGGATGTGCAGGGCGAATACCTCCTCGCCCACCTTGATGGTGTGGCCGGCGTTTGAACCGCCTTGGTATCGGACGACCATATCGGCGCGTCCGGCCTCATAATCAGTGATCTTGCCCTTGCCCTCGTCTCCCCACTGGGCGCCTATGACCGCTATGCTCGGCAATCTCTCACCAATTCGCAAAATGGGCCAACGTAGATAAAGCCTTGTTCATACGCAGGCCGAGCGGAACGCTTCCAGCACTTCCTCCAGCGGCCGGTCGGTACGGAAACCGGTCGGCGAGAAGTTGGTCCTCGAGACCTTTCCTATGGAGCGCATGGCCTCCAGCAGTTCGTCCCTTCCCGGCGGGGAAAGCTTTAGCATGGCGGCGATCTCGTTCGTTTCATAGTAGTATGGAACATCCAGCTCCTCCTTCCAGATCTCGAAGTGCTGACGCACGCGCTCCTGGCACTCCAGGCCGTCCGGTACCACGGCGTTAGATATCCCCTCGCGGTCCAAGAGCGGACCTAGCCACATCGGTCCGATCCTTCCCTCGCCCACCTTCCGCTCCCCGGTCTCCCGGTCATAGGACATCATGCCCAGCTGTTCCAGTGAGGCGTCCGCGGCGCCAGCGCCGTCCTTCAGCCGCAGGAACAGCCGGAAGTAATGGTCAGCGTAGTAACAGAGCAATGGCGTGACGCCCTTGTCCTCCTGGGCCGCCATGCGGACGATCGTACCTATCATTATGCGCAGGCCGCTCTCATGCAGGAACGGGTTCCGCTGACTGTTGGCCATGTACCGTCGGCGGCATTTGCCGGGGTGCGTTCCGGAAAGGGAGGCGGTGTCCGTCGCCGTGACCGCCAATAGGCCTTTCCTGGCCATGCCTTGCAGCGCCGACGGGACGAATGGTATCGGCGTTCCGAACGGGTCGAGGTCTATGTAATCGAAGATCTCCTCCGCCAATAGACAACGCAGGTCGGCGTTGCTCACTTCGGCGTTATCAAGCGAGTTCAGCTCGATGTTCTTCTGGATGTGATCGCAGGCCAGCGAGTCTTTGTCGTTGATGATGAAGCGGTAATTTCCCGGAGCCTCGTTACAGACGCGTATCCCGCGAGCCCCGGTGGCGGCCATGGCGTCCAAGCACTTGCGGGGCTTAATGACCGAATGGAACATCGCCACGGAAACGTCGCGGTTGAAGGCCATCTGCCGGTTGAAAAAGACCCTTCCCTCTATCTTACCCGGCCCCTTTTCGGATATGGCCTGGGGTACGAACAGCCGCGTGCTCCCCTCTTTGATGATGGTGCCGTCCAGATTCACAAAAGCTCGCCCTTCATCAGCTTCATTATCTTGTAGGGCAAAAGGTTTCTGTTTATCGGCGTAACTTCCAGGATGCGGACGTCGTCGCGCCTTCTGATGTCCTGCAACAATGGATTTCTAGATTTCTTATGCAGGGTCAGCAACATCGGCTTTTCCGTTTTCAACGCTTCCTTGACCGCGTCGCGGAACTTCTCGCTCTCCACCTCTATCTTTCCGACCTCGTCTATGACGATGATATCGGCATGCTCGCAGGCGTTGACCAATGCCTGGACACCGATCTCCTGCAGGACGTCGAGGTCGATCCCCATCTTCCCGACCATGAACTTGCTGTGTATGTCCGTGGCCGCCAAAACACCACGTTCCTTGGTCATCCAGTCCATGACGTAGAGGCCGTTGCGCTTCTTGTCGTCCTCGATCGGCTCGGTGATCATGCCCCCGACCGTATGCCCCTCCTCCTCGAGCATCTTGATGACCTGGATGAGGGTGTTGGTCTTGCCCGCGCTAGGAAGCCCTGTTATGCCGATCTTGATGTTGTTCATCCGATTCCCCGGTGTCCACGCATCGAATGGGCTCGATGCTTTGAAGGACCTATATGGTAATCTTAGCTTAATATCCTTTCCCGAGGAACGGGATGCTGGGTTTCCCTTGAAAACCATTTATAAAAATATTAATTGGCGGATTTAACGGTTCTCGACCGATCTCACGTACATGAGAGGGTAGCGCAGGTCTTCCTTGAAGTCCATGGCCGCCACCACGATGGTCTTCCCGACGGAGATGGTCAGTTCCACGTTGAGCATGTTCCCGGTGAGCGTCTGATAGTCGAACTCGTCCTTCTTGCGGCGCAGCGCCTCCCGGGATATCTGGACCTTGACGTCCTTGACGAACGGCTGTACACGGACGCCGTCCTCTATCGCCTTCTCGAGTATGTCCACGTTGGCCGCGGCGACCGGAGTTCCCACGAACTGATGGTATATCGTTCCCAGCTTGATCCCCGCCTCGAAGACCGCCCTTTCCCGTTCGCTGCAATTGAAGTAGTTGGCAGCGAGCTCCTCGCGCTTGCTAGTCATTTTGTTCGGGGGTGATAGGTGATACATGATTAATAATTACTATCCAGGCCTGACATTGATTTTCTAAAACCGGCGAAAAGGATATACGCCTGACCGCTACTTGACCTGCCGGGGGCCATAAGGTATGTTGGAGGGGCTCAGGGAAAGGCTTAAAATGGAGAATGAGCCGAAGGAGGGGATCGATCCCCGCGCTCGCAAGGTCTGGATGATAAGCGGGGTCCTAGGTTCCATCATCGTCTTGATGATCGCCTTGGGGTTCTATTTTATGATTGTCACGGTCATGGGCGCCCCGGAATGGATGGGATGGCTAGCCATCGGTCTGGCCTTGCTGTACGCCCCCTGGGGGATATACATCAGCCCCTGGCTCAGGATGCGCTTCTGGCGCTACGAGCTTAGGGAAAAGGAGATGGAGATCCAGCATGGGATATTCGTCATCAAGAGGCACCTCATCCCCATGGTCCGCGTTCAGTACGTGGATACGGAGCACGGGCCGCTGATGCGCTATTTCGGCCTCACCACGCTGTCCATCTCCACGGCCGCCACCAAGTTCGCCATTCCAGCTCTTCCCAAAGAGAGGGCGGAGGAGCTCAGGGGCGAGATCGCCACCCTGGCTCGGGTGAGTGAGGAAGATGTCTGATTACCGCCACCAGCATCCCCTGCTCATACTCCTGGACACCGGGCGGGGGCTTGTATCCAACATCAGCTTCGCCCTGATCATCGCCATCTCATTGCCCGATGATATCTTCGGTGGGTTCGTAGGGAACATGATCGTGGCCCTGGTGGCCATGTTCGCCCTTTCCGCGCTCTTCAACGCCCTACGATGGTACTTCTTCCTATATCGGTGCGAAGAGGGAATGGTACACATCCGCCAGGGGGTGCTCTTCAAGCGCGAACGGACCATAAAGAGGGAACGTGTCCAATCGATGAACACCAACGCCAACGTGCTGCAGCAAGCGTTCGGCCTGGTGACGTTGCAGATCAAGACCGCCGGTGTCAGCGTTGACGCCGAGATCAACCTGCGCGCCGTCAGCAAGAGGGAGGCGGAAAGCATCAAGGAGCATCTGTACTCCAAAGGCGCACGTTCTGGATCGGAACCGGTGGAAGTTCCGAAAGCGTCCCGCTTTCTGCAGGGCCGGGACATCTGGCTTGCAGCACTTACCTCGGGAAGGTTCATGGTGCTGTTCTCGGTCGTGGCATTGATCTACGCCCAGGTGTTCGAGTACATCCCGCAGAGCTACCTCGACCAGGCGGTGGAGAGCCTCTCCACTGTCCCGCTGCTGATCGGCATCGGGATCGCCGCCGGGCTGTTCCTTCTTACCTGGGCTCTATCCGCTATAGTATTCGTCATCCAGTTCGCCAACTTTGCCGTACGGAGGTTCGAGGACCGTCTGGAGATCAGCTGGGGCGTGCTGAAGAAGAACCATGTGACGGTGAAGCTGCACCGCCTACAGGCCGTGGTCGTCCAGCAGGGACTGCTCAGGCAGCCTCTGGGACTGTGCACGATGCTCGTCGAGGTGGCGGGGGGCGGGGCCAAGGAACAGGAGAGGGTATCCCTGTTGCACCCTCTACTGCGAAAGGGGGACGTCGAGGGATTCTTGAACGACATGCTTCCGGAGTACCGGCTTCCTTCCACATCCGTTACCCTGCCGAGGAGGGCGCTTCGCCGTTACCTGTTCCGTTCCACAGCGCCGGTCGCCGCGGTCATCGGCGGTTTGATCGTCCTGTCATACTATTGGCACGTTCCGTACGCCTGGGCCTCGCTGTTCCTGCTGGTCCCCGCTCTTTTGCTGGGTCGCTCCAGGTATTTGAACGGCGAGATGTCCGTCAATGGGGACCAGATATCCCTCAGATTCCGCAACATCAGCCTGGTGCATGTCCTGATCAAGCGCGGGCACGTTCAATCACTCTCCCTGACCGCAAATCCGTTCCAGCGCCTAGGGAGGTTGCGCACCGTGCAGGCGTCATTCCTGTCCTCCCCTGCCGGAAAGAGCTATGCCCTCAAGGACCTGGACTCCGGGGACGCCCAGGCCGTACGGGACTGGTATTCCAGGAACTAGAGTACGAGCGACGTCTGTTTCTATACCAGTAATGTTCGCAATTTCCCGAGGAGCGACCAAAATCATTATCCACTTCAAGCTACGATAGTTAGGTCAGGTATCATTATGGAGCAAGCAAAAAGATATGAGCTGCCAAAGCTCGCCTACGGATACAATGAGCTCGCACCCTTCCTGAGCGAGGAGCAACTGACCGTTCACCACTCCAAGCATCACGCCGCCTATGTGAACGCCGCTAACGCGCTGATCGATAGGATCGAGAAGGCCCGCGCGGACGGCACCGACCTTGACTGGAAGGCCCTGGCCAAGGACATGTCCTTCCAGGTAGGAGGCCACATACTCCACAAGTTCATGTGGGAGAACCTGGCACCAGCTGGCAAGGGCGGAGAGCCCAAGGGAAGGCTGCTCGAGGTATTGGTCAAGGAGTTCGGCTCCATCGAGCGGTTCAAGAAGGAGTTCAGCGCCATGGCCGCCAGTGCCGAGGGTTCTGGATGGGCGGTCCTGGTCTGGTGCGCGGGGACCAACCGGCCGTTCATAATGCAGGTGGAGAAGCACAACGTCAACGTCTTCCCCGGTTTCCGTATGCTGATGGTCCTGGACGTCTGGGAGCACGCCTACTACATCGACTACAAGAACCTGCGGCCGAAGTACATCGAAGCTTTCTGGAACCACGTCAACTGGGACACGGTAGAGAAAAGACTCGACGCCATCCTGAAGTGATCAGATCCTTTCCAGCTTGCGGTGTATGCGTTCGACCATGAACGTAACCCACCGCGAGGGTTCCTTCTTTTGATCGAAATCCCAACCCTTCCAGCTGGTCCATACTGATTCAGGGGTGAACCTTCCCTGGGCGCCCCTCTTGGACTCGATCACGGACAGCATGTCCTGGAAGCGGGCATCATCGTGCGTCCAGGGGCACTCGCTCAACGCATCAGCAACGCTCAGTATGTCGTACCACACGAAGGGAAGCTTCAATTTTCGGAAGTCGGTTCCCATGTAGAACATGTAGGGGTGACGTTTCCGGCTGCTTTCCCACAGGTTCAATATTGAATCGGAGATGGTTCGGGCCAGCCGTTCGTTCTCATCCGGTTCTATCGACCTTGCCGCCTTCAAAGTGTACAGGCAAGAAATGGGGCAGGGATCGTCCTTCCGCCCCGGTCCTCTGAACTTACCTAGCTCCTGCGACACAGCGCATGGCATGCCGTTTTCTCTCGACAGTTCGTTTAGGCGGGACATGCCCAGGGTCAGGTCCAAGTCTGGAAAGCATTTCGACATCGAGTATAGCATCAGGGGGGCGTCGCACAGTGCCCAGCCCGAGGTCGGTCTTCCCGTACCGCCGTAATGTTCCGGGATGTTCACCGTTATCCTGGGCAGCCCCTTATCCATTCCATCTACGATGTTATTGATGAGCGAGAGCGCCTCACTCGAGGTGAGGTCCAGGCCAAGGTCGGCCAGGAAAGCGAACTTGTGGATCTGATGTCCGGCGCTCTTATGGCTGACGCAGGGCGGCCAGGGCCAAACGGATATTTCTTCGATCAAGGCCCTAATACGGTCGTCCTCCATGACATCCGGCATCCGGGATGGATCGTCCAATAGGTCTCTCCTGACAAGTGCCGATAGCACCTTGTCCCCGGAAAGAAGCCATTCGATGTCCAGACCTTTCACGCTTTTACGATAAGCACCGAAGAACGAATAACCTTTTCCAGCACGGTCCCAGAATCCTAGCTGGTCAAGTAAATATTTATACGGATTTCGGCATGAGTTGCCGAAATGAACGCCGCGGAGCGTATCCAGGAGCTCAAGGCGCAGCGCAAGGCGATAATCCTCGCGCACAATTACCAGTCACCGGAGGTGCAGGACGTCGCCGATTACGTCGGTGATTCCCTAGGTCTATCTCAAATGGCCGCCAGCACCGACGCCGAGGTCATCATCTTCTGCGGTGTCGATTTCATGGCCGAGAGCGCAAAGATACTCTCCCCGGACAAGAAGGTCATCCTCCCCGAATCGGACGCGATGTGTCCGATGTCGGCCATGTGCACCGACCTGGAGCTTGCCCCGATCAAGGAGAAGTATCCCGAGGCGGCCATAGTCGCTTATGTAAACACCTCCGCCGCCGTCAAGGCATTAGCGGACGTCTGTTGCACCTCGTCGAACGCCGTCAAGGTCGTGGGCAGGATGCCGCAGAAGCGCATCATCTTCGTTCCCGATCGTAACTTGGGCGCATACGTGCAGAGGTTCCACCCGGATAAGGAGATCCTCTCATGGCCCGGGTTCTGCCCGACCCATCACGACATCGACGTTCAGGACCTGAACGAGCTAAAGAGGAAGTATCCCAAGGCCAAGCTCATGGTGCATCCCGAATGCACGCCCGAGGTGATCGATATGGCTGATAGCGTCTCCTCCACGGAAGGCATGATCAGGTACGCCAAGAGTTCGGAGGCGGAGGAGTTCATAGTCGGCACCGAGGTGGACATGACCTACCGCCTGGGAAAGGAAATTCCAGGGAAGACCTTCATTCCCGTTCCGACGGCCGTCTGCCCGAACATGAAGCGCACCACCATCTCCTCCTTGTTAAAGGCACTGGAGACCCTCTCGCCCGAGATCACCCTGGCTCCGGAAATAATTGAGGCGGCCCGGAAGCCCTTGGAAAAGATGATGGAGATAGGGCGCGGGGATTGAGCCTTTTTTTAGCGTTCTACAGCAAGGTCTGCAGCGCATCGAGCACGAACAGGAAGGCGAATACTATCATCAATACCCCGGACCCGGCGATCACCCGCTGATGCCAGGTGGTGCTCCATTTACCCTTCGTCCCGAAGATGGTCATGCCTACGAAGCCCTCCCATAGGAAATCGCAGGTTATGTGCACCAGGGCGAAGAAGGGCAGCATCCACCATCCGAAGGTCACGGCCGTGGCGGTAAGCGCCGCGCCCACCGTCGCCCACCAAAGGAGCCAGCCGGGATTGGCGGCGGTCGTCATAACTCCAGCCCAGAAGGGGTCCTTGTACTTGGTGGAGCAGCTGGTCAGAACCTCCTTGCGAGTGCGAACGACCTCATACCCCATGTACAGTAGGATCGCCCCGCCCATAAGCCCGATGGCGCCGAGCACCATGTCGTTCTTCAGGAACACGCTGAGGCCGAGGAAGATGGCGATGATGGCCGGGACCTCCACGACGGCGTGGCCAAAAGCGATCTTCCAGCCAGACCAGCGGTCCTGGAAGCCGCATGCTATGGTCACGGCGAACACCGGGCCGGGCATGAGCACACCGGACAAAGAAATCACGGCCACGGAGCCTAGGAACAGCAGGGCGGAGTCCATGAGATCGCCTCACAGGTACCAGTCGACGGTCAGGTTTATGTAATCGTCCGGAGCCATGTCGCGCAGGATGCCTTTCTCCACATCGATTATCGAAACGCTGTGGATTCTGGAGTTCATTATCTCGTCCATGCTCACCGGCGGGCTCTTGTAGTACAGGTCGCAGTAGTGCTTGACCAGCCAGGCCTCCTTCTGGTCCCGGTCTCGCGGAGGGCGGGTGAAGAAGGGCATCACCGGCATGACGTAATGCGGGGGCGCGGCCAAGGAGAACTTGTGGCAGTGGTTGCTGTACCTGGCGATCTTCGAGGCGATCCTGGCGCGGATATAGTCCATGGGGTCCAGGGCGTGCGCCGGCGGTACGTAGCCGGTCTCCACCTCCACGATCATCACCCCATCGCCCTTGCGGGCGTACACGTCGCAGCTCAACCCGGCGTCGATCATGTGCTCCAGTTCGACCTCGTAACCGTCCTGCACCAGGTACTTGGCCACGATCATCTCCAGAACCGAGTGATTGATCTTCAGCAGGTTCTTCTCCTTGAGGTCGATCAACCTCTGTTCCAGTTTGTGGATGGCCTCCTCGCATTGCGGGTCGCAACCGGCGACCAGCTTGGCCATCAGCGATTCTAGGTCCTGGGCGAACTTGTCCAAAAAGATGCCTCTGCTCCGGTAAACACGAACCTCATCCTTACTTTTTATGCTCCTTGCACACCACCAGGGTCAGGGTGGACCGCACACCAGGGACGTCGCGAATGGCGGTGATGGCCGCGCTCATCTCGTCCTCCGACGGCGCCTCCACCTTCACCAGGATGTCGTACACCCCGTACACGATGTAACATTCCTTGACGGAGGACATCTGGCACAGGGACTCCATCACCCGGCCCTCGGCGCCGATGTCGTTGGTTATGGCCACGATGGCGCTGTTCATGATGTTGTTATGGAGCTATCTAAAAATGAAGGTTACCGCCGTCTGATGAAGAAGGTCGACGGCAAGGACAATGCGCTCACTCCTCCGCGGAGGGATGGAAAACGTCCGTGACGGTCCCGGTCTCGCAGGATACGCAGAAGCCGTATCCCTCGGAGGTTATCTCGTGGGCCACGTGTAGGGAGTAGGGTACTCCCACATAGCTGTTCTTCGCTTCTTCCAAAGGCATTTGTTCCATTGTCCACCTCTTTTAGGGAATTGATGATTATTGCCGAACAGCACATAACCGTGTTGTTCGGGAATCTGCATGGTCAACGGCACTATGTCCGATATCGGACATCATCACCTGGAGGAAACGTTTAATTCATGTCAGGGAGTAACCGCACCTGTCATTGGACCATTTATAGGATCGATGAAGAGAAGAGGGTCAGCTGATCTTCGCGGAAATGATGAACCCTATGAGTGCAGAGATCCCGGTCCAGGGCTCACTCCAGCCGGCGGACGGATATGCGCAGTCCCGGGGAACGGTCGCAATCCCCGTAGCACTTGCCGGCGGTTATCCTGACCACTTGCGAGTCGTCAGGGATCAGGACGTTGGTGATGCCGTCCAAGGCCGCCCGTACCAGCTTGTCCAGGTCCGGCCGCTTGGTGTTCTGCTTCCAGCGCTTGGGGGTGCTCTTCGGCCGGGAGAACACGAACTCCATGGCCACCTCGTAACCTATACGGCGGTCCTCGGAGAAGTAGCTCTGCGGGCGGAGTTCGTTGGCGTGCTGAGCTTCCGTGGCTATGCGGTTGCGCCACGCTTCCGTATTGGCGTTGGTGTGCGTGGTCACCACTCGCTCCAGCTTCTTGATGTAGAACGCTTTGGTCGAACCCTGTGGCACGGGTTCCCCGGCCACGAAGAACTCGATGAGATCGGGATCGCAGTTTTCCTCATATGTCATGAGGTCCACCGGTCCCGCCTCATGCTCTTCAGCGTCCGCTCCGTAATCATCCACGTGCATCCCAGAGGGGATATGAATACCCCAGGTAATATAATTTTACCCGCTGAACGTAATTGAACGGCTCAGGGGACCAGTCGGTTACGGTCCCGGGGGAACAATATCGTCTCTCGGATGTTGCTCAGGCTGAGCATCTTCTGCACCATTCGTTCTACGCCCAAACCCCAGCCTCCGTGCGACGGCATTCCGTAGGCGAAAGCGTTCAGGTAGAACTCGAAGGACCTTGGGTCCAGCCCCTTCTTCTCCATCCTCTGCACCAGGCGGTCGTGGCGGTGCTCCCTCTGTCCGCCGGAGGAGATCTCCTGGCCCTTGTAGTCCAGGTCGAAGGAGAAGGAGTATGGCGTTCCATCCTTCTCCATGATGTAGAACGGCTTGGCCTCTTCCGGATACTCGGCGATCCAATACATCTCGTGACCGTCCTGGGCCATCAGTTCCCCGAGCATCTTCTCGCCCTCCGTGCCAAGGTCCTCGCCCAGCTCGATCTTGAAGCCGGCGCCCTGGACCATGCCCACGGCCTTCTCATAGGAGATCACCGGGTACGGCGCCTTGGGGACGACGACCTCGCAGCCCAAGGCCTGCAACGCCCACTGTCCGCGCTCCTTGATCTCGGAGATGACGAACTGCGTGCATCCTTCGATCATGGCCATGACGTCGCTCTGCGAATCTATATGGGCCATCTCACCGTCGAAGGAGATGAACTCGGAGACGTGGCGGGCGGTATCGGACGGTTCGGCGCGGAAGGCCGGTCCGATCTCGAACACCCGGTCCAGGCCAGTGGACATCAGCATCTGCTTGTAGAGCTGCGGTGATTGCGCAAGGTAGGCGACCTTTCCGAAGTAGTCCACCTTGAAGAGGGTGGATCCGCCCTCGGCACCGGAGGCCACCAGCTTTGGAGTGAAGACCTCCACGAAACCGTTATCGGCCAGGTACTCGTCGATCAGGCGCATGGTCAGCGACTTGATCTCGAAGACCGCTCGAACCTCGGGCTTCCTGAGGTCCATGTAACGGTGGTTGAACCTCGTCTCCATCTCAACGTCCACCTTGTCCACGACCCCCATGGGGAGGGGCGTCTGCGCTGCTCCGGTCACTACCATCGATGAAGGTATGATCTCATAGCCCGCCTTCACCTGAGCGCTCTGCTTCACCGTCCCGGTGACACGCACCACGGACTCCCTGGCCAGTGACGTTATGGTCTGCATGACCTCCGGGGAGATCTTCTTCTTGGGGGCGGTTATCTGCACTACGCCATAGCGGTCTCGCAAGATTAGGAACGAGATGCCGCCCAGGTTGCGAACCTCCTGGGCCCAACCCTCGACGGTGACTTCCTTATCGTACTCGTTGGCGGTTATGGAACGTGAATCGTAAAGCATGCGGACTCCTCGTTGGAACACCTCGATATCTCCGATATGGCTTATAAGCGTTGGCGGTCCAGGCTTCCATCGTTGCCCGTGTTCGCGGAATCGAAAGATTAAAGTCATGCCGGTAAGGTCATAACACTCATGCCCGTTAACGTCACCATAGACCAGAACGAGTGCACCGGCTGCGGAATCTGCTACAACGATGAATGCCCCGACTTCTTCATGGAGGGGGATGACGGCAATTCGAACGTGAAGCCGCTCTACCAGAAGGGGGACAAGTCCATCGGCGAAGCACCGGACAGCCTGATCAACTGTGTCAAGAACGCCGAATCGTCCTGTCCCGCTTCGGCGATCATCGTGAAGTAGGCCAGACTGGCCCTACTTATTTTTTTGTTCCGAGGTCGTCATTCAGCGATACGGGTTCATCAAACATTATATATTCCAGCAGTAATTCTGAGAACCCAAGGTATGGGATCCTAATGTCTCAGAAGGTCACTGTCTCTGTCATTAAAGCTGATGTTGGTTCGGTCGCTGGGCACTCCAAGCCGCACCCGAAGATGATGCGCAAGTGCGAAGAGGTTCTTACCGAGGGCGTTAAGACCGGGGTCATCAACGATTTCTACGTGACCAGGGTCGGCGACGACATCAACCTGTTCATGACCCACTATAAGGGTGAGAACAACAAGGACGTCCACTCTTTGGCCTGGACGGCCTTCCAGGACGCAGCGAAGCTGGCCAAGGAGATGAAGATGTACGCCGCCGGGCAGGACATCCTGTCGGACGCCTTCAGCGGCAACATCCGCGGCATGGGTCCTGGAGCGGCCGAGGTGGAGTTCACCGAGAGGGGCGCCGAGCCCATAGTGTTCTTCATGGCCGACAAGACCGAGCCCTCCGCTTATTCCATGCCCCTCTCCCGCATTTTCATGGACCCTTTCACCACCACCGGTCTGGTCATAGACCCGAGGGCGCATGAGGGATTCCGCTTCGAGATCGTGGACGTGATGGACTCCAAGAAGATCGTGATGTCCGCCCCCGAGGAGACCTATGACATTCTCAGCCTGATCGGCGACACCACCCGTTACGCCATCAAGAGGATCATGAGCAAGGACAAGAACATCGGCACCGCCTGCGTCGTGAGCACGGAAAAGCTGAACATCTGCGCTGGAAAGTACGTCGGCAAGGACGACCCGGTGGCAGTGGTCAGATGCCAGAGCGGATTGCCCGCCGTAGGCGAGGTATTGCAGCCCTTCATGTTCCCGGCCCTGGTCGCCGGATGGATGCGCGGTTCGCATTACGGCGCCTGGTATCCATGCTCCGTGGCGGATTCCGACCCCACCTACTTCGACGGTCCACCGCGGATCGTCGCACTGGGCTTCCAGATAAGCAACGGCCGCTTCCAGGGGTGCGAGGACCCCGACGCCCCGCTGGGCGTAAAAGAACCGGTCGATTACTTCGCTGGAAGCGTCTGGGACGAGGCCCGGCGGAAAGCGGTCCGCGCCAGCATCTACATGCGCCAGCACGGTCCCTTCATGCCCTCCATTCTCGGTCCGGAGGAAATGGAGTACACCACCCGCCCGGCCGTCCTCGGCAAGCTGAAGGACAGGATGGAGAAGATTGACTGAGCTAAGAACCCCGGTAATAATAGTCAACTTCAAGGTCTACTCCGAGGTGGAGGGATCCGGGGCAGTTCGACTGGCCAAGGACTGCGAGTCCGTGGCCCTGGCAAATAAGGCGAGCATAGTCGTCTGCCCTCCGATGGTCGAGCTTTCCCGGGTGGCCTCCGCGGTCACCATTCCCGTGCTCTCACAGCACGTGGACAACAAGTCCCCCGGCTCCATAACCGGGTTCGTTTCGCCGCACAGCGTCAAGGCCACCGGGGCCCAGGGAACGCTGATCAATCACGCCGAGCATCGCATGCCCCCGCAGGACATCGTTGCGGCTATCGAAACATGCCGGAAACTGGGGATGGTCAGTGTGGTTTGCACGGACACCGCCGAAACGTCCGCGGCCATGGCGGCGTTCTCGCCAGACTTCATCGCCGTGGAACCGCCGGAGCTTATCGGCGGCGATATCTCGGTGACCACCGCCGACCCATCGATCGTCTCGCGCACCGTGGAGATGGTAAGGGCCGTCGATCCCAATGTGAAAGTGCTTTGCGGGGCGGGGGTCAAGAACGGAAAGGATGTACGGGCAGCACTGGACCTGGGCGCCTCCGGCGTGCTGTTGGCCTCTGGCGTGGTCAAGGCCAAGGACGTCAAGGCCGCCCTGCAGGACCTGGTCTCCACCCTCTGAAGACTGATTGCATCGCATAACCGTTTTTCCCGATCCTTGGATCATATAGCGTGCGCTTCTATCCGCCCATCGTTCTCCTCCTTACCGTCATTCTGATCCTGCCGGCCATTCCGGCCGCCGACGCGGGATCGGCCGGCGGTATCGTGATATCCAGGGTATGCGCTTCCTTTCCAGGCGAGTTCATTACCATCTCCAATTACGGCCCCGCGGTGGACGTAAGAGGCTGGATGCTCAGTGACGGGGAGGGCAGCGTGACCTTCAATTCGTCCTTTGCGATACCATCCGGGGGCAGTCTCACCTGGACCGCCCCGGGTTCGTTCTTCCGGGAGCTCTATCCGGACGAATCGAGCCTTTCGAGCGATCGTTCCACGGTGGTGGTCAAGGGCAGCCTCAAGCTTGCCGATACCGGCGATCAGGTGTTCCTGTTCGATGAGAACGGGAACTTACGGGACGTGGTCTGTTACGGCAATATCGAACCGCAGGCCCCCTGGACAGGACCTCCGGCGGCATTGAAGAAAGGGAACGTTCTGATCAGGACCGGGGTCGCAACGGGCAACAACGATTGGGCCCAGGCGGTTCCCGGGATATTTTCCATTTCCACCGCTAACTATCCGGTGGAGGTGCGGCCTGTGTTGTACCCGGACGGGGCGCTGCCCGAGCTGGTCAGGGAGATCGACCGATCGCGGAGCGAGGTGCGGTTGGCCTGCTACCTCATGGAGAACTGGACGCTCGCCAGGCATCTTGCGGGGGCGTCCGTCCGGGGGGTGAACGTCACGGTCCTATTGGAAGGCCGGCCTGTCGGCGGGGTGTCCGAGAACGGGGCGGCCATCGCCTACTATCTGCAGGATTCCGGGGTGGAGGTTTGGACGATGCGCTCCGGCGATTCCTTCCGGCGTTACGATTATCTTCACGCCAAGTACGCCGTGTTCGATGGGACCAGGCTGTTCGTGGCCTCGGAGAACATGGCCGATTCCAGCTTCAGCAGCAACCGCGGATGGGCCGCCATCGTCGAAGGCCGGCAGATATCCTCGGTCGCCGAGAAGGTGTTCGAAAGGGACCTGGCCGCCAAGGGAGTGGACGTATTCCCACTTAATACCAGCCTTGCTCGGGTGGAGGGCGGCCCCGGCAGGCTGCTGAAGGTCCTTCCGCCCGAGGCCGGAACATATGCCGCCTCGGCCTCCCTGGTGACGTCCCCCGGCGATGTCCGGAACGATCTGATCGAGCTGATCTCAGGGGCGCAGGAACGCATCCTGGTGCAGCAGATGCGAATCGACGAGGCGTGGCTCGACGGAGAGAACGTTCTATCCTTTCTGTGCGGTGCCGCCGACCGCGGGGTGAGCGTTCGCATACAGCTCGACTCCGGCCTGGGAACGGAGGAAGGCAACACACTGGTGGCTGGGGTCCTGAACCGAAGGGCCCTTGAGGAAGGATGGGACCTGGAATGCCGGTTGACCGATGATCGTTCCCCTTTCGGAAGATTGCACAACAAGGGGGTGATCGTGGACGACACGGTGGTGGTGGGAAGCGCCAACTGGGTGGACGGCTCCATGCTGCGCAACCGGGAGATGGCGGTGATGCTCCGCTCCGAGAGGCTGGTCGAAGTGTTCGTCCAATGGTTCGAGGATGACTGGAAGGGCGATGCCGTACCACCGGTGATCGAGCTTCCCTGGCATTATTTGGAGGTCGGTATCGGGGAACCCGTGATCCTGGACGCCACCGGCTGTTATGATATGTCGGGCATAACCAACATGACCTGGGACCTAAACGGCGACGGTTCGGCCGATCTCCTAGGTCCCATGCACGCGGTGACCTTGGGGGAAGGGGAGCACAACATCATACTGAGAGCGGAGGATTCCTTGGGCAACATAGCTATGGACACGGTGACCGTGGTCGTGAAAGGCAATTCGGGACAGGCGGTCCCTTGGCTGCTCTACGCCCCGCTTCCGCTTCTTCTCGCCTTCCTATTGCTGAGAAGGAGCAGAAGGCTTTAGTTAGATCAACGGGATTCGCGGGCGTTGCAGATCCGTCATTTCCAGAACCGGGACCTGGCCGATGTATGGCAGGTAGCTACGGAATCGCTCCATGAGCGCTACGACCCCTCTATCTTCACACAGCTGGTGCCCTTCTGGCCCGATGGGCTGATAGTCATAGAGGACATGGGCAGGGTGGTCGCCTTCGTGTTCGGGGTGATGAGCGGTGTGCAGCAGGCCCGGGTTCTGATGCTGGCCGTGGACCGTCGCTACCGGGGAGCCGGTCTTGGCACGCTATTGACGCAGGAGTTCTTCCGGGAATGCGGGAAGAAAGGCGTTCGTCAGGTATCGTTGGAGGTCCGGGCCAGCAACGTTGGCGCCCAGCGCTTCTATCAGCGGCTGGGCTTCTTCACCGTGCGCCGCACCGTAAGATATTACTCCGACGGCGAGGACGGGATCTTCCTGCTCCGTTACCTCTAATGGAACATGGAGTCCTTGGTCTCGTTCCAGAAATAGTAGGGCGATTTCTCCTTCTGCGCCGAGGATATGTCGGTCCCCAGACCCTTTGTGTAGGAGCCGTAACGGTCCTTGATCTGTTCCTCGGCGCTCTTGCTGCGCTCCACCGCCCTGGCGATGTGCGCGGCCGTGATGAGATCGGACTCCTCCACCATGGCCAGGTCGCCGGCCGCTCTTATCAGGCCTCCAAGCTCCCTCAGCCTCAGGGTCAGAGCGTTGTTGATGTTGTCCACCTTGGCCGCCCTGGCCCTCGCCTCCTTTATCACCGCCTCGATGGCTAAGGCGTCGGCGTGCGGGATCCGCGTATCGGAGACGATCTCCTGGGCTATGAACTGCACCAGTCTGTTGCGGTTATCCTCGGTGTCGGGCATGGCAGTGTTCACCAGCACCTCGTAGCCGTTCCCGCAGACGCGGGAGCGCAAGGGTGATAACACCTGCTCTAGGTCCTGGATGTTGCAAGCCCCGACAAAAATGAAGCTGCAGGGGACGTTCTCCACCTTCACGCTCGCCCCGGCGCTCTGCGGGTTGCGGCCGGAAATGGGGAAACGCCTCTCCTGCATGGCGGTGAGTATGAACCTCTGCAGGTGGCCGAGATGCGGAAGCTCATCGATGAACAGCACGCCCTCGTGAGCCTCATGGATAGCTCCAGGCACCACCCGGTCGTAGGGCTGCGTGCCCAACTGGGCATGGCCTCCATAGGGATCGTGGCGAACATCGCCCAAAAGCTCCGTCTCCGACGATCCCGTCGCCAGCACGAACGGGTTGCGGTCCAGGCGGACGATGACCTTGTGCGGCGATTGCTTTTCCCAGTCCCGGCGCTTCTCCAGGGCGTCCTGGTCGAGAAGCCGGATCATCTCGCCGCATCGTTCGAAAACGACCACCTCCTCCTTGCCGAAGCGGGTGCGGGTGGTGGTCACCCGTTCCTTGCCGGCGGTGCCGGTCATACCGGCCACGTTCATCTGCTCGAACAGGCCGGTCATAAGGTCCCCGAAGGGATTGTTAGCGATGGCATCCGAGCCCTTGCCCTTCTGGCATTTGGGGCAGATGCGTTCCTTGGGAGAGGAATAGGCGCCGCAGTTGCGGCACCGGTAGCCCAGGCGCTCGGCTACGTTCACCGGCGCGTTCTTGGGCTCGATCAGCTCGCCCTCGGCGAACTCCTTGCTTTTCGATTCGGAACGGACCTCGTTCTCGTTCTTCACTTCCACCAGAGGCCGTTCGGGGTTCTCCGGGTTGTGCACCACCCTGATCTCTTGGGTGGGGCGAGAAAGGTGCAACGCCAGGGCCTGCGCGATCATGGACTTGCCCGTTCCGGGTGGTCCGACCAGCAGCAGGTGCCGGCGCTGCTTGGCGGCTATGCGGGCCAGGGTCACGGCCTCCTCCTGACCGATCACCCTGAGCAGGGGATCGGAGGGGATGGAGACCTTGGCGGTGCTCTCCACGCTCCGCCAATCGACCTTGTCCGCGCCGCTCATGTTCAGTTCAGGTCATCCTTGGACCAGACATCGGTTCCGGCCGGCTGCTTGGTGATGTTTCCCATCTTGGTGCCGACTATGGTACCGATCTTCAGGTCGGAGGCCAGGTCCAGTATCCTCTGGGTTATGATGCCGTCGAAGACGACCGCGAACACCGGGTCCTTCTCCTCCTTCAGGGTGTTGACCAGCTCCTTAACCGCCACTTCCTTTATGATCCCGCCCATGGCGTCGATTATGCGGGCCTTGGAGGTGGAAGACAGCTCGTTTATCATGCCCTTGAACTTCTCCTGCGCGGCGGAGAGCTGCTTGCGGGAAACGGGCTTCCGCTCCTCGAGCTCCTTCTCCTCCACGGGGGGCTTCTCCTGCCGGTCAGCGCGGGGTTCGCGCTCCTGGCGCTGCTCCCTCGGTTCCCTCTCCTGCCGGGGCTCCTCGCGCTCCCTCCGCTCCTGGCGGGGTTCACGCTCGCGGCGCTCGGCCTTGGGTTCCCTCTCCTGCCGGGGCTCCTCGCGCTCCCTCCGCTCCTGGCGGGGTTCACGCTCGGCCTTGGCGGGCTCCTCATCCTTGTCGCGGTCCGCCTTCTCGGCCTTCTCGAAGCGTTCCAGCTTCTCGGCCTTGTTGGCGCTGGGCTCCAGCCTCTTCTCCTTGTCCTTGCCGTTGCTCTCTCCCACGTCCAGGTTGAACATCTCGATGAACTGGTCCCCCGGGATCTTGTTCCGCAGGCACTTCATGATCTGCTTCTGGGTCAGTTCCTCGACCTCGTGGGCGCGCGGCGCGCGGGCGACGAAGTCGACCTCGGCCACCTGGAACAGCTCGCGCAGGATCAGCTCGCCGCCGCGGTCACCGTCGACGAAAGCGGTGATGACCCTCTCCTTGCTGAGGTCCATGATGGTCTTCGGAACGTTGGTCCCCTCGACCGCTATGGCGTTCTTGATGCCCGACTTCAGAAGGTTCAGGACGTCGGAGCGGCCCTCCACCACGATTATGGCGTCGGACTCGGCGACGTTCGGTCCAGCCGGAAGGCGGTCCTTACCGAAGTAGGTTATCTCCTCCACCTGGACGGACTGGCGTACGCTCTCGGTGAGGTCGATCCCGGAGGTCTTGGACTGCTTGATAAGTTCGGTGAGCAGTTCCCTGGCCCTCTCGATGATCTTCTCGCGCTTCACGACGCGCACGTCCTCGATGGACTCCACGCTTATCTTGGCCTTGCACGGACCCACCCTGTCGATGGTCTCCAGTGCGGAGGCCAGGATGACGGTCTCCACTTGATCTAAGCTAGATGGTATCAGTATCTGTCCTTCGGACTTGCCCTGCCGGGAGTGGACGTCCACCTCGATCCTGCCGATCCTGCCGCTCTTCTGCAGGTCCCTCAGGTCGAGCTCGTCGCCCAACAGTCCCTCGGTCTGTCCGAATATCGCGCCCACCACGTCCGGTTTTTCGACAATGCCGTCAGCGTTAAGCTTGGCCTTGACCAGATACTTGGTGGTGCTTGGGTCAATGTTCATCATATCACCTCTTTCAGACTGGAAAAGAAGTCCGACTCCCGCATACCAAGTGCGACTATGCCGTTCAGGACCATCGTTTGGCGGGTCCTGAAAGGGGTTTCCATCCTTGTCCTGACCGTATCTGGCCAAGCGAGAATATGGTTATAGTGATCATGATATTGGAAAGCCCAGGTCCTTTTCCAGGCTCTGATTTTGACACACATTAAATTTGTCAGTCGTTAATAAACCTTTTCTTTCTACCTCGGGTTCTCCAGAACCTTGGTCCCACCCGGGTCCTTCGGGAACTTGGTTATCTCCACGGTTGTGGAACCGACCCGGACGCCCATCCTCTCCATCTCCTCAAGTATTAGGCGGCTCAGCCTGCTCCGGGCCTCCCGGCGCTCCCGTGTGATGCAGATGTAGCGGACGTACAGCTCCAGATAATTGCTGGTCAGGGCCAAGAACACCCTGGGCCGCACCTCTCTGGACGTGAGATAGTACTTGCCCATCATGGAGGACAGCTCTTCAGTGGCCTGGGCCATTACATCCGCGGTATCCTTCTCCACCAGCGACTGGACGGCCTCGGTCACCCCCCGCCAGTTGCAGTCGTAGGGGACCGGGACGACTATCTCGTCCCAAATGAAGTTATTGTCCTTGGTGTAATTATAGACATTACCGGAGAGCAGATGGCCGTTCGGGACCATCACCAGTCGCCCGGTGGCCTGATCGCCGTCCACCCATTCCTGGAGCTCCAGCAGTACGGTGTACATCATGTTGACGTCTATTACGTCGCCTACCACCCCTTTGATCATCACTCGGTCCCCTACCTGGTATGGCGACTGAATGTACACGATCAGCCCGCCCGCGATGTTCCGGAAGAGGTCCTGGAGGGCGATGGCCAATCCAGCGGCCAGAAGCCCGTAGGAGACCACCAAGGCCTGGGGGTCGGTCACCCATATGGTGACCACGGCCGCCAGGGAGAAGGCGATGCCGAGAATGGAAAATATCTTTCTGAGGTGATATTTGGTCTTGGGATCGCCGATGCGGGCGGAGAACATGGCGGTCAGGGCGATGTAGAAGAACAAATAGATGACAGAGAGCACGGCCAGTGTCAAAGCTCCCCTGGCGATGTCATCATTAGGGTAGCTGCGGTCGATTAGCCAAAGCACCGCGGTCCCGAAAACCAGCAATGAAAGGTTGATCGCCCGCTTCCACACGATGGAATCTAGGGGATAGCGAGGATAAATAAGAGACCTTCAACCTCCCGAGGCTACCTTGACCACCCGCAATCGTTCCCCGTTGAGCAGTGGAGAGTCCACCGGCACCGGGATCTTCCCCCGGACGACTATGTGCGCGTCCGGATAGAGGCCGAGGATATCGAGCATCGTCTCCACCGTGGAACCTTCCGGAAGGCGCACTTCCCTTGCCTTGCGGTCGACCTCCACCGTGAGAACGATATCGCTCATCGGCACGCTCAAGCGCTACGGTGAATTAATCCTTTTGCCCTATCGGTGTTGAGAAAACCAAGGCCGTCAAGATTGAAATATGAGCAGGGAAATGCCCAAGCAAGCCAAGGTAGCCTAGTCCGGAAAGGCGGTAGCCTCGAATCGGCCATGTGCCGAAGGGACAGCTACTGACTTCACGTCTCGGGAGTTCAAATCTCCTCCTTGGCGCCATTCCTATCACGCGATGCCCTTGAAGAACCCCGGACCTAGCAACCGGTCCTGGATATCGTTGGCGAAGACCTCCGCCAGTTGGTAGTAGCTCTTACCGAACTCCTGCTCCATGAACCGTTCGAATTGGGCATGGACCTTAGCGTCCGTCTCCAGCTGCAGGCAGTTCTCTATCACCGGGAAGACCTGGTTCTCCTCCTCGGTGATGTGTATCGTCATATGGTCGACGAGCTTGCGCGCCTCCTTTTCCGCCTTTGGTACGTTCCCCTCGTCCAAGGCCTTCAAGGCGCTCTTCATCATGCGCCGGGCCTGGGCATGCTCTTTTATCAGCTTGACCAAAGCATCCGACACCTTCGGGCATTCCTCTGCCGCGGCCTTGAACAGGAAACGCTCCTCCTTGGCATGATGAAATTTATCCAGGAACTGCTCTAGGAAGGCCATGGCCTCACGGAACTCGGCGGCATGCCTTTCCGCGCGATGAGAAAGAAGCAGCTCGCCAATGACATCGAGGACCTGCCGGACTATGCCGTGGTCGTATTGCAGGAGGGTCACCGAGATCCTCATGTTGGAAACTAGGGTCGCCCACCTTATTATTGATTTGGCCTTCAGCGGGCACCGTAGCCTTCCAGGTCCAATGCCACTTTCCTATAGCCCAGCTTCTTCAGGGCCTGCACCACCTTCTCTCTTTCCTGGAAAAGTCTTGGGACATCCTCGGGGGCGACCTCGACCCTGGCCCAGTATTCGTGGTCCCTGACCCGTAAGTTCTTGAACTTGAACGGCGCCAGGGCGGCCTCGGCCCTCTCCACCCGGCGCAAGATCGCGGGCGTGATCCGAACATCATGCGGTACCCTGGTGGCCAGGCAGGTGTTGCTCGGGAGGTCCCAGTTCGGAAGCCCCAGTTCCTTGAGCAATGCCCGAACCTCCGTCTTGGTGAGCTGAGCGTCGATAAGCGGGGAACGGATGTTGAGGTCCATGAGGGCGGCCCTTCCGGGGCGGACCTCATCGAGGTCATCCATATGGCTTCCCTCCAGAATGTGAGGGACCTCCAGTTCCCTGGCCTCCTTCTTGATCCGGCTGAAGATGGCGCTCTTGCAGATGTAGCAGCGGTCCTCCCAGTTGCGTATGAACTGCCCGTCGTTCACCAGGTCGACCTTCAGGGTGATGACGTCCACGCCCAGTCTTTCCGCTAAATGGATCGCTCTGCTCTGCTCCTCCGGGAAGAATATCTCCCCGATGGCCATGAAGACGGTCACCTCCGCTCCGGAGTCCAGGGCGGCCTTCAGCAGCAGGGTGCTGTCGGCACCGCCAGAAAAGGCCACGGCCACCTTCTCCATCGCCTGGATCGAACTAACCAACCCCTGGTACTTCCGTTTGGCCTCATCCATGTCCATTAGAAGTGGAATGGCGAAGGCGATATTTATTATCGGCCCGGTCGATTGTGTTCATATGCCCAGAAATCACTGCCGGCATGGCCACGGAGGGCCAGGACGCCCCATGAAACCGAGGATATTGCGAGGACCGTCCGAGTACAGCAGCTTCTTGCCATCGTCCGGAGGGACGTCAGAGCCGGTGACGATCGATCCCGACGAGGTGGAGGCCCTCCGCCTAGTGGACTACCTCGGCCTGGACCAGGAGGAGGCGGCGCAAAGCATGGGCGTTTCCCGGGGGACCGTGTGGAGGTGCGTCGACAGCGGAAGGAAGAAGCTGATAACCATGGTGGTCGAGGGTCGACCGCTCACCGTGCCGAACGTTGACGGTTCGTGCGACAATTGTTAGGATTTCCTAAATTACTTATATTATTGTGCTAATGCACATTATAAGCGCCGTTAAGTCGCTTGGAGATGAGAACATGCCAAACATGGATAGGACCGGGCCCCTTGGAAAGGGACCGCACGGTCGCGGGATGGGACCTTGCCGGTCCGGTGGCCAGAATTTCAGAATGGGCGGCGGCAGAGGAATGGGCCGTGGACGCGGATTTCCAGCGATGACGGGGTCCGGAACGGACCTGAGCAACGACCTGGGGGCGGAGGTTCAGGCTCTGGAGGCCCGACTGAAGATCCTCAAGGAACGCCTGGCGGACGAGGGGAAGGGCTCCCCATGAAGGTGGCGGTCACCTCCAGCGGTCCGGGGGCCGAGGCCATGATGGACGACCGGTTGGGGAGATGCCCCTACTTCGTGATCATGGACACCGCCTCCGGGGCCATCGAATCGTTCGCCAACCCTGCAGCGGACGCCTCCAGCGGGGCGGGCACCAAGGCTATGCAAGCGTTGCTGGACAAAGGGGTGGAAGTGGTGATAACCGGCCGCATCGGCCCGCACGCCCAGGCGATGCTGGAGGAGACCGAGCTCAAGGCCGTCACCGGAAGGTCCGGGATGGTCAGCCAGGTCCTCAAAGGGTTCCTGGCCGGGAACCCCTGAAACTTTTTTGAGCTCTTTCAATCCAATTTCATGCTCAATCCGCTTCCCTTGCGCTCCTTCGATCTGGAACGCAGCTGGTTCCAGATCCGGTGGAACTCCAGGGCGGCCGGGGACCGGGGGAACATGGACGGTAGAGGCCGCATGGCCTTTATGGCCTCCATGACGCAGGGGTCGTAAGGAACCCTTCCCACCACCATCACCCCCTGTCGGCGGCAGCTTTCCTCGATCTCCCTGGTCATGCCGGGGTGCAGGTCCCACTTATTGACCGCGACGCAAATGGGTATGGAGAAATGATGGGCCAGTTCGATGAGCCGCAGGAGGTCGTGCTCGCCCGACCGGCTGGGTTCGGTTATGGCCAAGATGAGGTCGGCCCCGGTCACGCTGGCGATCGCCGGGCATCCCGTTCCCGGGGGTCCGTCGATGAGCACCACGTCCAAACCGTCGGATTCGGCAATGTCGTCGGCCAGACGGCGCACGATGGTCACCAACTTTCCGCTGTTGGACTCCCCGGGGAACAGCTCGGCGTAGGCCATGGGTCCCCGGGCGGTGTCCATGACGAAGATCTCCCCGGACCTCCGTAGGGACATGCTCACCGCCCCGGCCGGACAGACCACCTTGCAGGCTCCGCATCCTTCGCAGTGAATGGCGCTCACCTTGAGATCGGCGATCGCTCCGAAATGGCAGTTGTCCTCGCACTTTCCGCACTCCGAACAGAGCTCCGGATCGATGAACGCGGTGTAGGCGCCCTGGTAATCGTTCTTGGTGCGAAGACGCCCGCTCATCGTCAAGGCCAGATTGGCCGCGTCCACATCGCAGTCGGCCAGCACCAGTCCGTCCGAGTACCAGGCCATGGAGGCCACGGCGGTGGTCTTGCCGGTCCCGCCCTTGCCGCTCATCACGGCGATCCGGATCATCGCCTCAGCCCCCTGATCTCCAGGTACATGTCGCGAAGCGGTTCGACCAGATCGGGCATGGCCTCCAACAGGGTGCCGCCCTTGGCGTAGACCTCGGCCACCTTGCGGTCGAAAGGTATCCTGAGCAATATAGGCACGCCCTCCGTCGTACATAGCGACTCCACGTCCTGGTCCTCGCCGAAGGAGCGGTTTATGACCACTCCGCAAGGGACCTCCAATCGGCGACAGACCGCTATCATTCCCCTGAGATCATGGACGCCGAAGGGGGTCGGCTCGGTCACCAGCAGCGCGAAGTCGGAACCCTCCACGGACTCCACGGCCGGACAGCTGGTTCCGGGAGGGCAGTCGATGATCACCGTGTCGTCGTTCTCCCTCTTTATACTCTTGATGATCGGTACGGAAAGTGCCTCTCCGGTCCTCAGCTCGCCGCAGAAGAAGCGCATGAGCCCGGCGGTGCCCTGGTGCACGGTGCCCACTGGCCTCCCGGACATGCTGATGGCCTTCCGGGGGCATACCAGGCGGCACACCCCGCAGCCGTGGCAGAGGTTCTGCATCACCTTGACCTTCTTCCCCAGGCGGACCATGGCCCCGAAGTGGCACTCCTCCACGCACCTGCCGCAGACGTCGCACTTCGAATGGTCGATGTTCGGGTAAGGGACCAGGACCTCTTCCCTGGACCGTATCTCGGGTCGCAGGAACAGGTGGGCGTTGGCGCCTTCGACATCACAGTCCAGAAAGGTCAACGGACGGTCCAGGGCCAAAGCTAGGGCGCAGGCGACGGAGGTCTTGCCGGTGCCTCCTTTTCCGCTGGCCACCGCCAATATCATAAGGGGGCCTCAGTGGTGGTGTTCCTGGCAGGCGTTGTCATGGTCGGCCCGGGTCAGCCTGCCGGCGTTGTACGCGTCCAGAGTCTCACCGACCGTGCCCTTGGCCCCGACGAACACATGAATTCCCAGGGAGGACAGCATGTCCACCGCCTTCGGTCCCAGCCCGGCGCAGAGCATTACCTGCACGCCGGCCTTGGCCAGAAGCTCAGGGGGCATTCCCACTCCACCCCGATGCTCGCTAGTGTTCTCCAGGAAGCTCAGCGCTCCGCTGTCGGTGTCCATGATGGCATAATCAGGGACCTTGCCGAAATGCTGTCCCACGCTCGAAGACAATCCCGAGCGGTCCATAACTGGTACTGATACCTTCATTTGGCGATCACTCTCTTTAACGCCGTTCAAAAGTTGCTCGGACATAAAGTTAATCCCTGATAGGCTGCCATTCAGCAGTCGATTCCCTTCGTTCTCTACCGACTGCCGGGGGATGGACGATCTCTCAGTAGACCGGAAGGTCATTATTCCATCAGACGGCCGGTGAGGAAAACGACGGAGCCGACGAGGATCGATCCTCTGCCTAAGACCTGCGTGCTGGTCATGAGGTAAATCAGGATAAGGTCCGAACAGTTCCCCACCATGGCCAAGAGCGGTCAGAGGGGAAGAAGCACCAGTCCTGCCCAGACGATCCTATTGCCAGCTCTGATGAGCTCCTCCTTCTCCTTCCATAACATGTATGGACGCTCCGACACCCTCAGCATAAAGATTGCCGGTCGCACCAAGAGCGATAATGCGCGGCCGCTTTCGGCGCAGGCGACCGATAACGATAAAATAGGCAACAGCGCCTCCCAGGTCCGATGAACGTTCGCGATGTCTTGGAAGCCTATCGCCAGGGCGAGATCGACCTGCAGAGGGCCGAGCAGCTGCTCCGGATGGACTTCCTTGAACGGGTGGGGGAGCATACCCTCTTTGATCACGCTCGCGAAGCGAGACGAGGGATACCCGAGGTCATCTGGGGCGAGAACAAGTCCCCCTCCATGGTGGCCGAGATCGTTTCCACCGTCCTCAAGGACCGCGACGCGGTCCTCATCTCCAGGGCATCGCCGGAGCACGTCGCGGCTCTCAAGAAAGTAGTGGGACCGGAGCACGTCAGATACATCGAGCGCTCCCGGCTCATCGTCGTGGACCGCCGGAAGGACCGTCCCAAGGTCGGTAAGATCGGGATCTTGACGGCTGGCTCCTCCGATATCGCTGTGGCCGAGGAGGCCAAGGCCATGGCCGAGGTCATGGGCTGCGAGGTGCTCACTGAATACGACATAGGCGTGGCGGCGCTGCACCGCTTCCTCGATCCACTGGCAAAGATGCTCGACCAGGGAGTGGACGCCCTTGTGGTCGTGGCCGGCATGGAGGGGGCGCTGCCCACTGTCGTCTCCGGCCTGGCGGACGTTCCTATCATCGGAGTTCCGACCTCCGTCGGTTACGGCTACGGAGGGAAGGGCGAAGCGGCGCTGATGGGCATGCTGCAGACATGCTCGCCTGGCCTGGTGGTGGTCAACATCGATAACGGCATCGCTGCCGGAGCCACCGCCGCCTTGATCAGCCTCCGCTGCCGTCGGAAGGGGTGAGCCGCTGTCGTTCATCCGCCTGCTCAGAGCGGAGGACGTTCCGGCCGCCCAGGTCCTGATGGCCGACACCTGGTCCAACCTTCTAAAGCGGCAGACCGGCCTGGACCTAGCCTATCCGGTGCGGCAAGCCGCCTGGTACGTCGCCAGGTTAAGGCACGAGCCCTCCGGGTGCATCTGCATGGAGGAGAACGGCAGGATCATAGCCACGGGGTTCGCCCTGAGCTGCGGTAACGTGGGCTGGATAGGGCCGATGGAGGTGAGCCCCGAGCATCAGGGTAAAGGGTACGGGACCCAGATGCTCCTGTCCCTGGAGACCTACCTGGCCAGCCGGGGCTGCCAGGCCGTCGGCCTGGAGACGATGAAGGACGTGGCCCGGAACCTGGACTTCTATTCACGGGCGGGATTCGTGGCGGAGCAGGACATGCTCTTCCTGGAGAAGGATTGGCTGGAAGGCCAAGATGGCGGCCGGCCCGAGGAAGGGAAGGCCGACCTCAAGGAGGTCCGGAGGCTGGCGTCCACCATCAACCCGGGGTTCGACCCCTCCTCCGAGTTCCGCATCTACGAGGAGATGGGTATCGGCCGGACGCTGATGGGGGACGGCGCCGCCGCTCTTCTCCTGACCGATCCGATCCCGGGCTCCGGGAAGGCCTACCTGAGAACCGTCCTCACCGAGGGGTACGCCCGCATTGACGAAGGGATAGAGCTGGTCCAGAGGGCGGAGCGCCAGGCTCTTTGGTCTGGAGCAAGGGCGATCTTCACCATCGTTCCCGCGCAGAGCGAGCTTCTTACCTATCTGATCAGGGGCGGATACAAGCCCAAGGGCGCGGACGTGCGGCTGATGAAGGGTAAGTTCGCCCGCAGCCATGAATGCTCCATCTTCTCCTGGTCGGGTTAGGGGTACTTAGGCATTATCACGGCCATTATCAGATAGGCCAAGATGAGCACTCCCGAGGTGAGCAAGGTCCCCACCACCCACAGTACCCTCACCAGGAAGGGGTCCGTTTCCAAGAACTCGGCCATGCCCCCGCAGACCCCGAAAATGATCTTGTCCTTGCTGGACCGTCCCATGCGCTTTCCGGGGGTGGACGGGGGAGATGGCTGCGGCGACGGGGGCGCCGGCGGAAGGTTGACGTTCTGCGGGGGAGCTCCGAACCTCCCCGCCTTCATGATCACCCCGATGTATCCCAGCAGGACGATCAGCAGGAACACGATGTAAAGCACGGAATAGACCATCTCTCCCATGGCCGTAAGGAAGTCGTCCGATCGCGACCGCCCGAAAATTTCGAACACGTTCGACACGACCCAAAGGGCGAAGGTCACCAGCACCGCGGTCACCAGCGGAGAGACCATGGCGGTGTCCTTCGGGTATTTCCTGGTGTAATAGCCAAAGAAGAACGCCAGCAGTAACACCAGGAAGAACAGAGGAAGCGTCTCGCCCAGGAAATCGGAGAACTCCCCGGCGAAGGCGGATTCCCCCGATAGAGCGTCGAATATCTCCATGAGCAAAAGCACGAAGATGATGCCCAGGAACGTCTTCAGCAGCGGCCCACCGCCCCGGAAGGTGCGGTCGAAGGGCGTCTGGTTCCAGACGGCGGGACCCCTCTTGACCGGCTCCAGGGGCACGTTCATCTGTCCTCCGCATTTCTGGCAGAAAGCGGCCTGCTCCTCGTTGGGCGCTCCGCATTTAGGACAATACACCATTTGACATCCCGGCGATAAGAACATGTCCCAAGCTCATAATCATTGCCCTCGGGGCGATATCTCAATATTTCCTTATGGTCATCCTCGCTCCCATGGCCGAGGACGATGAGGCGAGGGTGCGCAGGGTTCTGGAGAGGGCGAAGGAGGAGTACGGCTTCGTTCCGCTCGTATCGGAGGTAATGTCCGACCGTCCGGACCTGTTCCTGCCCTATTCCGAGATATCAAGCGGACTGTTCTTCAACCCAAGGCACATGGACCGTCGGACGGCGGAACTGGCCGCCATCGCCGCCGGGGCCGCCCTGGGAAGCGAGAACTGCCTTGGCGTCCACGTACCGCAGGCGTTCAAGCTGGGGGTGAGCGAGGAAGCGGTGCTGGAGGCCATGGTGCTCGGGGCGTTCATGAGCATGAACCGGAGCAACTCCATAGCCTTCCGTTGCCTGAGGGCGGCCAAAGAGGGTATGAAATGAGGTATTCCGTCGGCGAGGTCGGAAGGGTGCTGGTCATCAGGTTGGAGGACGGGGACATCCTGCACGAGTGCGTGGAGCGCGCGGCCAAGGAGAACGGGATTTCCCGGGCGGCCGTGATCGCCTTGGGAGGGGCGGACAGGGGAAGCCGTCTGGTGGTGGGTCCCAAGGACGGGCGCTCGGAGGAGATCGAGCCAATGCTGGCCGAGCTGGCCGGAGAGGCTGAACTGGCCGCCGTGGGCACTCTGTTCCCCGATGAGGAAGGCGCGCCCTCGTTGCACATGCACGCCTCCACCGGCAGAAAGGGCAAGAGCGTCACCGGCTGCGTCCGCGCCGGCGTCAAGACCTGGCTGATACAGGAAGTGATGGTCATCGAGGTGCTCGGCACCGGGTCCAAGCGGGTCATGGACCCCCGCACCGGTTTTCATCTTCTGGAGCCTTGATCAGAAAGCGTCGACGCAACGTATCCCTTCTTCAGAGAACTTACGGCGGACCAGCGATCCCAGTTGGCGGTAGTCCTCGGCGCGATGGGCCCTCTCCAGACGGTCGGACAGCTCCGCGCCGTTCGTCCTTCGGGCGATGTCCTCGAACATCCCCGGCCGGGGTCGGAAGCGGTCCAGCATCGCCCATTCTATCCCGGTGGACGACAGGGCCTCCACCAGTTCGTTCAAGTCCTTCTCGGTCAAAAGCGGCAGCAGGGGGCCGATGAGCGCGTAGGCGTTCAGCCCTTCCTCGGCCATGCGGCGCAAGGCGTCGACACGTCTACCAGGTAGCGGGGCGCCAGGTTCCAGGGAGCGGCTCAGCTCGTCGTTCACCGAGGTGACGGTTATACCGATCTCGCCCTTGAGCTCCTTGTAGAGGTCCATATCCCTCAGTATCAGGTCGGATTTGGTTAGGGCGCTGACCGACAGTCCGTGCGGGATGATCTCCATGAGGCAGCGCCTGGTGATCAACAGGTGCCTCTCCGCCTCCTGATAGGGGTCGGTGACGGTCCCCAGCCCGATCATCCCCTTCTTTCCCTTGATCTCCCTGGCCAGGACCTGCGGCAGATCGGTCCTTGCCAGAACGGTCGTCCATTCCGCCCTCGGCCTCCTGGTCACGTATGGAGCGTAGCAGTAAAGACAGTCATGCTGGCATCCCACGTATGGATTCAATGCGTAATCCAGCCCGGGCAGGCGGGAGGCCGGCAGCGACACTTTCGTTCGCACTTCGCCGATGCGCGGCGCTTTCGGCACCGGCGAACCCTCGTCCATCATCATGAACAGGTCAAGGTTCGACATAGTCGTCGATCCTCCGCTGGACCTTCAGGTCCTTAAGTATCGCGCTGTGGTTGGTCCAGGTGCTCATGGGTATGTCCATCCTGGTCTGCACGTGCGCCAACGCCTGGTCCAAGGTGTTGAACTTGCGCGGCCGCTGCGTCAAGGCCATCCTGACGTTCTCCCGGACGTTCCACACGCCCACCGGGAGCAGGTACCCGGGATGCGCCTCCCTGAATATCACCGCCCCGGACTGCCGGCGCTCCCTTTGCAATAGCTCGTTCACAGCCAATCTGGCCGCGTAGTAGCAGCCTCCGATCTCGGCATAATCCTTACGCCCATCGAAGAACTCGTGCGAAGATATGATCTCCACCTGAAGGCCGGCCGGGTTCCACACGGTGTTGGGATACCAGGCCTCGATCAGCTCGTATCTCCAGGAGGTCGGCGTCAGCATGACGCTCCAGCGGTTGTCCAGTTGGTCCCAGTCGTAGACCCGGAACTCGTTGAGGAGCGGAAACGTTTTCGTGGTCTTCAGCAGGTCCTTTCCCAGCATATCGTCCACGGCGGTTATGCTCCATCGGGTGGGCACCAATCTCCGGTTCTGCTCGATGCCGAAGGCGCCGATGCTGAAGGCCTTCTGGATCCTGGAGATGAGAACCTCGTTCTTGTAGAGCCCCTTGACCGCTTCGGCGGCCTTGAGGTCCGTATCGTAGTACGCCTTCTCCACTCGGTGGTCGTACTTGGGGTTGGTTATGCTGAGCTTCTCCAGCTTGGCCGACGGCCCGAAGGGCTGGATGTTGTCATCGAGGACGATCCTCCCGGAAGGCTTCTTGGAGAACCTGGCCTCCACGTCCACCGAGTTCACGGAAAGCGCCAGCTCCCGGGTGAAGTCCACGATCCGTCCGGCGTTCTGGAAGTTCTTTACGTCCACCAGATGCTTCCCCCTCACCAATCGGAAACGGAAGTCCACGATCTCGTCCATGGACTTGCCCATCCACTGCTCCGGGGTGTCCATGACCAGCGTGTCGCCGAGGTCCGGGGGCACCAGTGGACCGATGTCCACCTTCGGATAGCCGTAACGCCCCACGAACACCCCGGGCGGTGAGCTGCCGTGCAGGTCCTGGGCGTCGATGAGCCGTTTCGTCTTCGTGTATGAATAGAACTTGATCATCAGGGGACAGCGGTCCTTACCGCACAGGTTCTTGGAGCCCTTGCAGATATGGCATAGGCTGGAGCTGTCCTTCCGGGGGGCGGTGAACGCCACTGGGTCCAATGGCAACGGCGCGAAACCCTGCATTATCGGGCTTTCAACCGAACTTAGCGTATTTGACCGTTTTCCAGGGACCCTTAAAAGTGAGGCAGGGACCGGACGATATCCAGCAGGTCCAGGGAGGTCTTCCGATCGGAGGTGGTGCCGTTGACCACGCCTGGAACGTCCACGGTCACATATTCGTCGCCATCGAAGCGCAGGACCATTATCGTCCACCTTTCCGGGCCGCCCAGGCGAGGGGCGGAGATGAGGGACGCCCCATACCCGTTGGGGAACCTGTACACCATCTGCTCCCTTCCCCCCTGCATTCCCAAACAGGACTTGCAGTAGCCGACGTCCACGCGGAACCTCTTCAGGTCCTCCTCCATGAAAGAAAGAAGTGTCGTCGGAAAATGAAATACGTTCCCGTCCGGAGAGAGCTAATGTTTTATATCGTATCGTCATTCTGGGGAGTGTCAGCATATTGTTTTTGGGGACGCTGAACCCGACAATCTTATATAGAAGCGATAAAATACCGACCGTAAGGAGGCTCATTATGGCTTACGGAATGGGACAAGGTAATCAGCCTATCATAGTTCTTCGCGAAGGTACTGATAGATCTAGGAACAAAGAAGCGCAATTCAACAACATCGCCGCCGCCCGGGCGGTCGCGGACTCCGTCCGATCGACCCTGGGCCCGAAGGGAATGGACAAGATGCTTGTCGATTCCATGGGCGATGTCGTCATAACCAACGACGGTGTGACGATCCTGAAGGAGATAGACGTTCAGCACCCGGCTGCCAAGATGGTCGTGGAGATAGCCAAGACCCAGGACACCGAGTGCGGGGACGGGACCACCTCCTCCGTCATCATCGCCGGCGAGCTGCTGAAGAAGGCCGAGGCATTGGTCGAGCAGAACATCCATCCGACCATCATCGCTAACGGCTACAAGATGGCCGCCGCTGAGGCGATCAAGATCCTGGACACCATAGCTGTGTCCGTCACCCCTGATGACACCGATATGCTGAAGCAGGTGGCCATGACCGCCATGACCGGTAAGAGCGTCGGCGGACAGAGCGAGTTCCTGGCCGGTATCGCTGTGAAGGCCATAAAGGCCGTCTCGGAGAAGGTCGGAAAGGGCTACACCGTGGACGTTGAGAACATCAAGGTCGAGAAGAGGACCGGCGGCTCCATCGCCGAGACCGAGATCATTGAAGGCGTTGTCATCGACAAGGAGCGTGTGCACCCCCGCATGGCAACCCAGGTCAAGAAGGCCAAGATCGCCCTGCTGAGCGTGCCCATGGAGGTCAAGAAGACCGAGGTCGACGCCAAGATCCAGATCCGCGACCCTTCCCAGATGCAGATGTTCCTCGATGAGGAAGAGGCCGTCCTGAAGAAGATGGTCGACCAGGTCGCCGCCTCCGGCGCCAACGTGGTGTTCTGCCAGAAGGGCATCGATGACCTGGTGCAGCACTTCCTGGCCAAGGCCGGCATATTCGCCTCCCGCAGGCTCAAGGAGTCTGACATGGAGAAGATCGCCAAGGCCACCGGCGGGGTCATCGTCGGCAAGATCGACAACCTCACCAAGAACGACCTGGGCCTCGCGGACATCGTCGAGCAGAAGAAGGTCGGCGAGAACGACATGGTCTTCATCACCGGTTGCAAGAACCCTAAGGCCATAAGCGTCATCGTGCGCGGAGGGACCGAGCACGTGGTCGATGAGGTCGAACGCTCCCTGCACGACGCCCTGCGCGTGGTCGGAGTAGCGCTAGAAGACGGAAAGATCGTGCCCGGCGCCGGAGCCCCCGAGGTCGAGCTGTCCCTGAGGCTGGCCAACTTCGCCTCCACCGTCGGTGGTCGCGAGCAGCTGGCCATCGAGGCCTTCGCCTCCGCCATGGAGATCATCCCCTGGGCCCTGGCCGAGAACGCCGGACTGGACGCCATCGACATGGTCATCCAGCTGAAGTCCGCTCACGAAAAGAAGGGAGCGGCCTCCAAGAACATGGGCCTGGACCTGGATGCCGGAAAGCCGATGGACATGCTGAAAGCCAATGTTATCGAGCCTCTCCGGGTCAAGACCCAGGCCGTCAAGTCCGCGGCCGAGGTCGCCAATATGATCCTGAGGATCGACGACGTCATCGCCTCCAAGAAGGCCCCGCCGGCACCCCCTGGAATGGACGGCGGCATGGGCGGAATGGGTGGCATGGGCGGAATGGGCGGAATGCCCGGGATGATGTAAGCGTCCCGACCGCCTAAACCATTTCCCAAATTCCTTTCCTTTTTCTCATTTTGATAATGTGACGTACAATAATTTTAATAGCGGCCGATTAATTCAAGCACCAACCAATCTGGTGGGATGTAACATGAAAAAGATGTATAGCGCTTTGTTCAGCGCGATGATGTTCGTGTTCCTCCTGAGCTCTTTGGCGGTTCCCGCATTAGCGGTCTCTCCGACGGCAGACGCCCCGGAATGGACCGAGGGCGACCGCTGGGGATTCGGAGCGGATATGGACGTCGGAGCGCAGTTCGATGAGATCCTAACGAACTTGACCAACATGCTGGAGATGACCGACGAGGTCGATTCGGTCAACGAGATGAGCGTGAACGGCGGCACCGAGTTCTGGATGCTGTTCGAGGTCACCGAGGTCACCGATGACGAGTACGTGATGGACATGAGCATGGCCTTCGCGGTCACTCTGGACGCGGCCGTCTCGATCACTGCCGACCTGCCCGTGGCCGGCACTTACAACTACATGGACGATCCCGATACTGAACTTATCACCGTCGCTGGTGAGGTGGGCGTCGATGTCACCCTGGTAGTGGACGTCGAGGTCACCTATGACAAGGAAACGATGGCCATCGAGTCCATGGCCATTGACGCCAAGTTCCGCGCCGAGGCGGACTTCGTGGCGGACAACCTGCCTCAGTCCGACGACGACTGGGACAACATGACGGAGACGTTCTGGTATGAGGACTACGACGTGCACGGAGAACTCGTGGTCAACTTCGACCTGGACCTGGAATTCGACCCCGGTCTTAATCTGTGGGACTTCCCGCTCTACGAGACCGATAATTGGTGGGCCAACTTCACCGCCTCCTTCAGCGGTCACCTGACCGGATACCTGGACATACAGGGTCTGCCAGAGGAGATGGAGGAGGATATATTCTCTGAGGGATTCGTCGAGGCGACCGGTATAACCGAGTTCCCCATCGTCTTCGAGGACATCGGCGACATGGGCGCGATACCCTTCGACAACGGGGTTATCGAACCCTTCACCACCCCTGATGATCTGGAGATGCACCTGTTCTGCACCGACTACTTCGTCCTGAACGATGATTTCTATGGTGACATAGGTGTCTACGTCATCCGGATCGGAAGCATGGACTCCCCGGTGATGTTCTACTACTCCCCTGATGTCGGCTTCATGGCCTCCATCGCCATGGACACCGAGGGCATGGACCCGCAGTTCGAGGAGCTCATCGGCGCGGACCTGACCACCATGACCGCCGTCGACCCGGACGTTGCCGAGGATAACATCGCGGAGATCGCCGATCGCCAGAGCGCGATGGAGGAGGAGGGCGGCATGCTCGGTTTCTTCACCGACCCGCCCTACCTGGGCATAATCCTGGTGGCGGTGATTGCCATCGTGGTCGTCGCCGCGGTCTTCCTCATCAGGAAGAAGTGATCCTGGAAACCTTTCCCAAAACCCTTTCCATACCTTTTTTTGTCTCCCCTTTTAAGCAAGATATATACGCTTTAAGGTTCTAGGGTCAGATAGGATATATGGAGGACATCGCATGAAAGTCGCATTGGTCTATGATTCCGTTTCGTCCGCTAAGCTCACGGCCAAGGTGGCCGAGGTCATCGCCAAGGCCCTCAGGGAGAAGGGCGCGGAGGTGACGTCAGTGCCGGTGGGGGACGCCAAGCACCTTAAGATCGAGGATTACGACGCCTTGGTGGTCGGAACGCCCACCATGGCCTGGGCGCCGACCAAGCCCATAAAGGAGTTCCTGGACGGGCTCGACGCCAGCAAGGTCAAGGGCAAGAAGGCGGCCAGCTTCGATACTCAGATGAGATCGTTCATCAGCGGCAACGCCAACAAGGCCATGGAGACCAGGCTGAACGAGCTGGGCATGAACATCGCCTGCCCGCATCTGCTGTCTTACGTAAAAAGCGAGAAGAAGGTCTATCATTTCCTGGATGGCGAACTGCAGAAGGCGGAGGACTGGGCCAAGGGGCTCGCCGACGCCCTCGGCAAGTGACGGTCGTTCCTTGCAACAACCATTAATTCCCGAACGCGAATAGATGGTACATGGTCGTCCGCTCCATCAACCCCCGCACCGGGCAGGTCATCAAAGAGTTCACCTCGAACGTTCCACATGATGTATCGGTCGCATTGGATAAAGGCCGGGAAGCCCAGCGCAAGTGGGTGTCCGAATGGGACCGCGACGAACGGATCGAGGCGGTGCTGGAGATGCGCACCGCTCTGCTGGCAATGAAGGACGACCTCATCGGCACCGAGATGCTGGAAGGTGGGTTCCCTCAGAAGGACGTCATCGGCACCTACAACGGGGTGATCAAAGGCTTCGACCACTATGCCGTCGAGGCCAGGGCCACGGGCGATTACGAATTCCCCTTGGACGCCACGGGATGGCCGGACACCAAGGCCACCATCAACCTGGTGCCGCACGGAGTGATCGCCCACATCGGCATCTGGAACTATCCATTCTGGCAGACCATGATCTCCCTCATACCCGCGCTCATGGCCGGCAACGCGGTCGTGTTCAAGCCTTCCGAGCTCACCACCATGACCGGGTTGAAGATCAAGGAGGCGTTCGACCAGACCAGCATGCCATCTAACCTGCTCCAAGTGCTCATCGGCGGGGCGGACATCGGAAAGGCCATGGTGGTAGCGCCCTTCGACGCATTGGTCTTCACCGGCGGACGGGCGACTGGACTGGACATCACCAGGAACGCGGGGGTCAAGCCTATGATACTTGAGCTATCCGGGAACGATCCGGGGATCGTCTGCTCCGATGTGAACGTGACGGACGCGGCCAGAGGGATAGCCAGCGGCGCGTTCTCCCACGGGGGTCAGGTCTGCATTCGCATCAAGCGGCTTTACGTCGTTGAAAGCGTCGCCGACGCCTTCATCGCCGAACTCCTGAAAGTAATGGCCAGGATCGATGTGGAGCATCAGATCGGACCGCTCATACGTGAGGAGGCCAGGGCGAAGGTGCATGAGAAGGTCCACCGGGCCGTCCACGCTGACTGCGAGCTGCTGACCGGAGGAGACAACCTTCCCGGACTGGGATATTTCTTCGAACCGACCCTCCTCAAGGTCACCGATGATGATCTGGAGATAATCAAGGAGGAGACCTTCGGCCCCGTACTTCCGATACGCGTGGTGAAGGACGAGGAGGAGGCCATCCGTCTGGCGAACGCCACCGATTACGGCCTGGGGGCGACCGTCTGGACCTGCGATCCGAAAAAGGGCGAGGCGATCGCCAGGCGCCTGGAAGCCGGAAATGTCTGGATAAATGAGTACGGCCGCACCATCAACTGCGGTGAACTGTTCCAGGGATGGAAGTGCAGCGGTATCGCCGGCATGAACAGACGAATGACCCTGTTCATGAAGAAGCGGACCATCGTCAACCACCAGGTCTGCCAGGCCAGGCCGCATTGGTTCAAGTGAATCGGCGAACCATCTAGATGTTGAAGCAGAAAACCCTTTTTAGGACCACCCTATTCCAGGTTCATGGCGGGGAACGGCAAGGAAATGGTCTCGGTCCGGGGATTGTATAAGAGGTACAAGGAACTTCCAGTTCTCTTGAACCTCAGTTTCGACATCCCTCAGGGCTCGATCTTCGGTTACATTGGTCCCAATGGCTCCGGGAAAACGACCACCATAAAGATCATGACCGGTCTCATCCGCGATTTTCAGGGCGATGTCACCATAGAAGGCCGCTCGATTCGCAACTGGGGCACCGAGCTCAGCTCCACCATTGGATATCTTCCGCAGCAGACCTCGCTGCAGGAATGGAGGACCGTGGACCAGTCCCTGCACACCTTCGGCCGACTTTCGGGACTGCCGGAGGCCGAGGTCGAAAAGCGGATGAACGAGGTGACCGAGATACTGGGCATCTCCGAATATCGGAAGAGGAAAGTGAACAAGCTCTCCGGAGGCACTTTGCAGAAGGTAGGTATGGCCCAGGCCATGCTCCACCGCCCCAAGCTCATGGTCCTCGACGAACCGGTGGCCGGTCTGGACCCGGAGAGCAGGGTGCTGTTCAAGAACCTTTTCCGCCAGCTGTCCCGCGAAGGGACCACCATATTCTTCTCCTCTCACATCCTGAGCGACATAGAGGACATAGCCGACACCATCGGCATATTGGGCCAGGGAAGGATGCGCTACATCGGTTCCATGGAGGAGTTGCAGGAAAGGGTGGGGAAGAGCACCGAGGTGCGGCTGGAGACGGTCGAGCCGGTGCCGAACGATTCGCTGCTGGAGCAGATTCCGGGCGTCTCCGGCGTGGAGAGGGTGGCCGACAACCGGTTCCACATCATGCTCCAGGAGCAGAAGGAGATCGACGCGGTGATCGACCGGACGATCAGGGCGCTGCTGGCCGAGGGAATGCACATACGAGGCATCCATCCCAACCGGCAATCTCTGGAATCGCTCTATCTCAGCTATACCGACCAGGGGGGCAGGGTATGAGCCTCTGGCTTTTGTTCAAGGACGAACTGAACGGCTTCTACCGTTCCAAGGTCATGCTCGCGCTGTGGGTCGGCCTTCCGGCCATGGCCCTGCTGCTATACTTCCTGGTGGATGATATCGAGGGAATACCCATAACCACGTTCACCGGTCTTCTGGTCTCCAGTATAGGCGGCCTCCTGACCTCGGTGCTCATAGTCGTCAACATCCTCAACGAGAAGGAGAAGAAGGTCTACGATCTCTTCCTCATCCGTCCGATACGGCGGGAGAACTTGCTCCTGGCCAAGTTCTCGGCGGTGTTCCTGTGCGTCATGATCGCCTCCTTCATAGCGATATTTCTGTCCGCCGTGCTGGACAGCGTGACCAATGGCTACGACGTGCAGCAGATGCTGTCGTCGATGAAGGACTCGCTTCTGATCACCGTCTCCTTGATGGCCATCAACTGCTCGGCCGGAGTGTTGATCGGCGTGTTCTCGCCGAGCGTGCTCGTCGGAGTATTACTGGTGCTGTTCGGTTCGAACCAGTTATCGTCTCTGGTCCTTCTGCCGATGATCACTGGGTGGGGTGAGATGTGGATGGTCGGCCTGGTTTCCATCGGGATCTCGGCGTTCCTGCTGTTCGGCGCATCCCTGCTGTTCAGGCTCAAGGAGCTTTGATCTCAGAGCAATTCGGCTGACATGTAACCGTCTATCAGCACGTCGAAATGAAGTGATGTGTTCCAGCCAGCCTTCCGGAAGGCGTCCATGAAGCCGACCGCTATGACCAGCTTGTGCCTCGGAATCTGGGATAAGATGGCCTTGACATCCTCTACCGGGCAACCGAACTTGGGCATGGCTAGTCCTCCCAATAGCACGATCACGTCCGCCTCTCCCGGTTCGAACGGTTCCTTACCGATCTGGAATCCGGCTCCTTCCACCCAGCTCATGGTTCGGCTTTTCTCCCAGACCGCCTTGGGGCAGAAACCGAAACGCATGTCGCGGTCTCTGACGGCATAGGCCAGCAGCTGAGCGAAAGGGGGGCATACCGCCTCCGATCCAACGAAAAGCAAGTTGCCTCCATCGTCCATTCCGTTCAACGCTTCCCGGAACAGTTTGGTCAGACCAGAGATACCCTCTGCTTTTACCATAGGTAGGCCAGACTTGTGCAACCAAATATTTGTTTCCATAGCAAAAAATAATATTATGTTTTATATAATAATGAGGGCGGAATGGAAGAAAGAGGGCGTTCTAGTCCTCCAGTATAATATAATAATAGTAATAATATAATATTATATTATAAAATAATACCATAGTATGCAATAATTTTAACAGAATACTAAACTACATTTAATATTTTAGTCAATTAAGGATACCTTTTTGGAAGATCAAGCTTTCTGCAACTAATTTCTTAATAATTAAATGAAAAATCTATACATGTATTAAAAATAAAGTAATAACATTAACATGATATTTCAATGTCGGACAAACGTCAGCTATTATATATTCAAGGAAGTAATTATCTGATGATTCAGCGGTCATATGTCAGACAATGAGCAATTGAGGGCAGCGATATATGCCAGGGTATCCACCGAGGATCAGGCTCGGGAAGGTTACAGCATAGCTGCCCAGCTCAAGCGTCTGCGCTCGTATTGTCTGGCCAGAGGATGGGCGGTCGCCAATGAATATGTGGACGACGGCTTCAGCGGAAGAAGCCCGGAACGCCCTGAGTATAAGAGAATGATGCATGACAAGGACCTCTGGGACGTGGTCGTGGTCCTAAAGATGGACCGTATCCACCGCAACAGCCGCAACTTCACCATGATGATGGACTTCCTGCGCTCCTGGAACAAGGAGTTCAACTCTACCCAGGAGAACTTCGATACCACTACCGCCATCGGGCGTTTCGTGATGGACACCGTGCAGAGGATCGCCCAGCTGGAGAGCGAGCAGATAGGTGAAAGGGTCAAGGTAGCGATGGTCCAGAAGGCCCTGGAGAAGAAGGGTCACCTGGGGTGTCCGGAGCCATTTGGTTATACGTATATGGAAGGCCAGCTGGTTATCGACGAGGGTGAATCCGTCATAGTGGAAAAGGTCTTCAGGATGGCCGTCAACCTCTGTTCTCTAGGCCAGATCGTCGATGAGCTCAAGGGCCTAAAGGTTCCCACCAAGAACGGAGGGGAATGGCAGAGAGCCACCATTCACGGGATATTGACAAATCGAATATATTTGGGAGAACTGGTCTGGGACGGATTGGTGCAGGAAGCCCCCCAGCTGAAGATCATCGATGCCGATCTATTCCAGGAAGTGCAGGAGATCTCAACGCTGAGGATGAAGTCCAAGCGGAGCCCCAAACGCATCCCGGCCAAGTCATTGTTCCGGAGCGGAGCGCATGCCTAAGGTGGCTATATACACCAGGGTATCCACCGAGGACCAGGCCAAGGAAGGTTTCTCCCTCTCCGCCCAGAAACAAAGGCTGGAGGCCTATTGCGATGCGCAAGGCTGGGACATTGCCGATTACTACATCGATGACGGTCATTCGGGAAGAAATACTCGAAGGCCAGCATATCATAGGATGATGGAGGAGCGTGAGAAGTGGGACATAATCCTGGTCATGAAGATGGACCGCATACACCGCAACTCCAAGAACTTCATGATAATGATGGAGAACCTGGAGAAGTGGGGCAAGAAGTTCAGTTCGATGAACGAATCTCTGGACACCTCGAACGCCGTCGGCCGTTTCGTGGTCGATATCATCCAGCGCATCGCCCAGCTGGAGAGCGAGCAGATAGGGGAACGCACTTACATGGGCATGAGGCAGAAGGCCGAATCCGGCCAGGGTCTAGTGGGTTTCAGGGTGCCCTTCGGGTACAGGCTGCGAGAGGGGGCGCTGCACATCGACGAGGGCGAGGCTCAGGTGGTCCGAACGATATACGGACAATACCTGGCTGGCCAGACCATGGAGATGATCGCCTGGGGTTTGAACCGGGACGGGATAACCACGCGAACCCAGGGGGAGTGGACCGTCTGGTCCATCAGCCGCATCCTGCACAACCCGATCTACGCTGGATACCTGAGGTGGGAGGATCTTATCATCCCCTCAGATCATGATGCGATCGTAGACATCACCACCTACAATCGCGTTCAAACAGGGGTAGCCAGCAAGGTGAAGAATCCTAAGCATGCCAAGGCAAAGCTCCTTCCCGATGAAACCAAGAAAGAACGTCCAGTCTTGTAAAACATCATCAATCTAGAACAACCCATTCAACATATTAATGGGGGCTTATAAAATAGCTTCAAATTATTTATATTTTATTCAAAATTAAGCCAGTTAAGTATTGAGTTATGGTTTTGATAATTAACAGGTCTATCAAAAACCCTTTAACACAGGTTAACCGGTAAAGTATATATTATCTACCCCAAGGGATACTATAAACAGGATTGTTTAGGCAATCCACATGGGCAATCCGAAGGGAGAGGGGATCACAACATGGGAGAGATTTCACCAGATGCTGTGAATCTGTCACATGATGACATGTTCAGACCATCTGGGTATAGACCTCGTCCTTTCTTTATGTCCACAGTTAAGGAGAGATAGAAATGGCAGAAGAAAGCAACGTACACGTGAAGGTCGCTATGGTTGAACCATTGGCGTGTTTCCTGATCGCGTTCATAGCTATCGTTATAGCTATGTTCGGTCTGGACCAATATGACAGCCTGGCGGCAATAGTTGGAATGGCACCCTGGGTGGGCCTTGGTTTGGGCATCTGTGCCATCATTGCCTACTTGAATGAGAACTTGCTGCTGACCGGTGTCTGCGGTATTCTGGCGGTGTTCCTGCTAGCCTTTGGAGCCATCACCAGCGACCCGGCCACCATGGCTGGAGCAACCGCTGTCGGCTTCGTCGGCGTGGTGCTGCTGATCATCGGAGTAGTTTCCCTGGCTCAGCCGGTCAAGATGCTGCCGATCCTGCTCTTCGTTGCAGGCATAGCCGTCCTGGTCACCGCCTTCTGGTGGGACTCTGGCGACCTTATGGGCAGCTCTATGAGGATGATCATGGGGGTCTTCTGGCTTCTGACAGCCCTGCTGGCCTTCTACATCGGCACTGCAGTCATGTTCCTGGTTGTCAAGGGCAAGCAGGTTCTGCCGCTGCTGATAAAGGCCTAAGCGGATAGACACGCCCAAACCCTTCAAACCCCTTCCCAATTCTAATTTTTGCATAGATTGAACCGCTCCCTTGTCCATGTTCACCTATGAATGGGGACAGCGCCCGTTGGTGCTGCAAGGACCTGGACGATGCTATCTTGTTGGCCGTTCAAAGAAATCGACAGGGGATCAGGTGCATCATCGATCCCCTGGGGGAGCTGGCCAAGGATGATGGTGCAGCAGATGTCGCACTGGCCGCGGCCATGCAAACCATCGAGGCGATCTCCAACAACGGTCTGCATGCTTCCTTATCCTTGAAACCAACAGCGGTTGGTGCGGCCTATGATCTCGATGGTTGCGTATCCCGGGTTAAAGAAGCGGTCCGTTTTGCCTGGAAGGAAGGGATCAGCGTTGAACTGGACATGGAGTCCCGCAAGTATGTCGATGGTACTCTCCGTATGGCTACCAAACTCATGGAGGATGGAACAGGGCAGCTCACCATGGCCCTGCAAACCTATCTTTACCGGACACCGATGGACGCCAAGCGAATGGACATGGCTGGGATCAAGATCAGACTGGTCAAGGGCGCTTACGCCGGCGACATGGACGACTTCGACGGCATCAGGGCTGCCCTGATGGACAACATCGATCTTCTGGCCACAATGGGCAGACCTTTCTGCATCGGAACCCACGATCCCCGGGTGATCGAAAGGATTTGGAGGGACCGGGGGTTGAAAGGTATTTTGGAAGTGGACATGCTCAAGGGACTCGGGGACGAAACGAAGTTGCGACTAGCTTCGACAGGTTGGTCGGTAGCCGAGTACATCCCCTACGGAAAAGATTCTTACGCTTACATCGCAAGGCGGGAGAACTATCTGCGGAATTTGAGCAAGCTAGGTTTCGAGCCTTGTCCTTGAGCCGGTTTGAGATCCATAATCCCATAATTAACAATAGTAAAATTACAATTTCTCATTTTCGACACAAAACCAGGGGTGCAGACCTCTTTTCCACCCTTTTCAAGTTGATGTTAGGGAGTCCGTCACATACAAATTTGAACTGGTCTGTACAATGAATTATCTAAAATAATTAAATTATTGCGAGCAATAGTATAGATAGTAATATTATAGTATATATTACCTATATTGTTATCTATAAACATTAAATAATTAATACTAATATTAATATATGTTACAATAATACTATGGTGATAACTATGTCCGTAGGAAAGACGACGATTCAAGTGACCGAGGGAACCAGGGACCGCCTCTACAAATTGAAGTTCCGGCGCACGTACGACCAATTCTTGAACGAGCTGTGCGATCTTTATGAAGAGGAGGAGAAGAGATCAAAGGAAATCCACTGATTTTCTTGACATAACGTTTTAATTTAAAAATATAAATGTGATATAGCTACATACTAAAATAATATATTTTATTAATTTATGAATGGATTTTTACCATTCATTTTATGATTTCAAGGGTTAAAAGAAGGATTATTTAGTTAGACGCTCCCATAGCAAACCCAGTGATCTTATCATGAAGGCAAGCATCGAGAAAGCGTTGAACGACCAGATAAACGCCGAGATATACTCAGCGTATCTGTACAAGTCCATGGAGATGTACCTGCAGTCGATCGACCTCCCCGGAATGGCCAACTGGATGAAGGTTCAGACCCAGGAGGAGCTGGCGCATGCCGAGGGATTGATCCAGTTCGTTAACACCCGGGGCGGCCGGGTGATCCTGACGGCCATCGATGCTCCAAAGAAGGAGTGGAGATCCGTTCTCGAGGTATTCGCCGATGCCTACGAGCACGAGTCCAAGGTGGTCACGGTCAAGATCAACAAGCTGGTGGACCTGGCCATAAAGGAGAAGGACCATGCGTTCAACCAGTTCCTGCAATGGTACGTCGCTGAGCAGGTCGAGGAAGAGGACAACACCTCTACGCTGGTGAGGAAGCTCAAGAAGATCGGCGACCATATGCCCAGCCTGATGCAGATGGATTCCCAGCTGGCTGCAAGAGCGTTCCGTGCCCCGGTAATTCCTGGAACCTCGGTTGGTGGACCGTAGAAAAACTCAAAGGGCAGGGGGAGGTCCCCCTGCATTATTCTTTAAAATTCGTTTAAGGAACCAGTACCTTGTTCACCACGTGGATGTATCCATTCCGGCATTTTATGTTGCCGCGGATTATGGTGCCTCCTGCGACCTTCAGCAGCCCCTTGGCATCGATGGCCAGCTCCTTCTGGTCCGAAGCGGTGACGCTTGGTTTGGCCGCCAGGTCGTTGTAGGTCATCGCTCCCTCCAACACGTGGTGCGAGAGCACGGCCTTCAACTGGGCCTTGTCCTTCAACAATCCCTCGACGGTTCCATCAGGCAGGTCGATGAAGGCGGAGTTGTTAGGAACGAACACGGTGAACGGTCCCTTCTTTCCCAGCAGATCAACCAATCCAGCTTCCTTCAGTGCCACGACGAGCGTCTTGTAGTCGTCGTCCCCTGCCACCGTTTCGGCGATGGTCTTCAGGTTCGGGTCAGCGACCCAAGATCCCTTCTTCTTGAATATATCGAAGAATCCCATGAAATCCCTGGGCTCGAATTTGACTTATACTAATATAAAACCATACTATTAACGCGATAAAGTAACTAATTTTCATTTTCTTATATTTAAAAAAAATTTCCAGTTATTCAAGGTGCTTTGGATAAAACACGAAAAATATTTATAATCGATATAAGGGCAGCCAATAAATTTGCCTTTAATTTATTAATTATATGCAACAGCTAAATTAACAATACAAGTATAGTTACAACATAATAATTAATATGTACAATGAAATGATTAATATGATAATCAAATATATTATTATAATTTTCATCATTCATTTCAAATATGTTAAAGACAATATATTTCCTAACTTCCTTAATAATCGGAGGGAATTGGGATGCAAACAAACAAGCTGAGAGCATCAGCAGTAGCTTGGATACTGTTGGTGCCCTTGGTCATGGGTCTCTTCTTCATCGGTGGATCGAGCGCGATCGATTCACCGGTATTGGATGAGACTTCTTGGACCAAGGGCGTCATAGATCATAGCTCGGACGTCAAGAACGTGGTCAGTCAGGACATCGATTCGAACGGATATCTATATGTCAGCTATTATGACAACATCGGCCAGAATCTCATGTTCGCCACCAATTCCGGTGGGGAATGGGTGGTCGAGGTCGTGGATAGCATAGGTATAGTGGGCCAGTATAGCTCCATCGCGGTCGGCGATGACGGCAAGGTCCATATCAGTTATTATGATTATTCGAACGACCAGCTCAAGTACGCGGTGAAGTCATCTGGCACCTGGACATTTTCCAATGTCGGTGATGACAACAGCGTCGGAAAATACAACTCAATGGTCCTGGATGAAAGTGGTAACGCCCATATGGTCTATCAGGATGCACAGGACGAGGTAATGAGATACGCCAACAATGTCGGCGGCACATGGCAGATCTCCACCGTCTATGGATATACCATTTATGCCACGGCTCTGACCATATCCGATGATGGTGTTCTTCACACCGCCTTCGTAGGCCAGAATGCCAAGGTCAACTACGCCCGCATGTCCGCTGGCAACTGGACCTCCGAGGTCGTCGATGACGCCTCTGGGATATCGCCTGGCGTGGACATCGACATAGTCGACGGAAGGGCCTGCGTAGCTTATTCCAGCTCTGACAAGAATTTGAAGTTTGCCGTCAGGTATGATGCGAATGTCTGGGTGGCGGATGATGTCGATAACACCACTAACACCGTTTCGTGGATATCCATGGACGTGGATTCCTACGACCGGGTGCATATAGCCTATTTCTCCTTCCCCAATCTGAACTACGCAATATATGATGGATCATGGGCCCTGTCCGTTCTTGATGTTAACGGAGGGACCTGCAGCGCGATCGTTTCCGATCCAAACGACAAGCAACACGTCGTTTTCATCGATGCGGAAACGGCCTCTTCGATCCTCAGCTATATGACCAATTCTGGAGCTCGGTGGGTCAGCGAGGCCGTGGACGAAGGCGGCGAGTACGAAAAGATGAGCTCGATCGCGGTGGACGAAGCTGGTAAAGTGCACATAGCATACTTGGACGATTACGTAGAGGACAATGTCACCAAGGGAAGGCTCTGCTACGTCAATAACGTTGATGGCTGGAACCAGACCGTGGTGGACGACAGTACGGCCATGGTGGGACTGAACCCTTCTCTAGCCCTGGACCAGGACGGCTGGGTGCACATTTCCTACTTCGACGATACCGGTCAGAAGGTCCTGAAGTACGTGAACAATGTGGGCGGCGAATGGAGCAACCCGATCGTACTGGACCCCATGAGCAACGTCGGATTATACAGCTCCCTGACCATTGGTGCCAATGATTCTGTGCACATAGCCTACCTGAAGCAAGGCGCCAAGGACCTAATGTACATCACCAACACCCAGGGCTTCTGGGACCCCGAGATCATCGATGATTCCGGGACCGTGGAAGGCCGCGTGGTATTGGCCTTGGACTCGCAGGGAGCTCCGCACGTTACCTACTACGATGATGACGGCCTTATCTACGCCAAGCGCAACGGCACTGTCTGGGACGCTACGATGCTGGATGCCAATAACGAACTGGGTGGCGGCATATCCATGTTCATCGATGCTCAGGACCAAGTCTACATCACATACTACGATGAGATCCTGACCCTTCTGAAATATATCAACAATGTCGGCGGGGAGTGGAACAACGCCACGGTCATCGCCTCCGAAGGTCTGGTAGGGGTGGACAGCGTGATAAGCGTCGACGAGAACGGGGACGAGCACATCGCCTATGTGGAATCCAACGGTGACGGTGCACTCAACTACGTCGAGAAGAGAAGCGGGATTTGGATGTTCCAGAAGGTGGACGTCGAGAGCTGCGGCGAGCGGATATCCATGGCCATGGACGCTCAAGGAAGGGCGCACGTGACCTACTACGATCCCGATACCAAGGACCTCAGGTACGCCACGGTGGTATCGGTGCCATCCGCACCGATCAACCTGACGGTGGAATCCGAGGACGGATACCTTGAGCTGGATTGGGTCGCGCCCACCAACGACGGAGGGGCGAACATCACCGAGTACCGCATCTACTGGTCCAACACCTCCGGCGGTGCATACGCCCTTCTAGATACCGTCGCGGCAGATGTGACCGAATACACTCACCTCGGCCTAACCAACGGCGAGACCTTCTATTACCGGATCAAGGCCGTAAATTCTGAAGGAAACAGCGCGTACTCCAACGAGGTCGCAGGGACGCCCTGCACCCTGCCCGGCGCACCTGATGTGGACGCCGAGGGCGAGGACCGAGCGGTCGTCCTGGACTGGGACGCCCCCGATAACGGCGGCGCGACGATCGAGAAGTACAACATCTACCGCAAGAACGAGGCCGGTGTGTACCAATTGATCGCCAACGTCACCGGTGGGGTGACCTACTACAAGGACACTGGCCTGGAGAACGGAGTGGAATACTTCTACTTCGTGACCGCGGTGAACCCCGCCGGCGAGGGTCCGGAGAGCGATCCTGTCTCCGCCACTCCCGACGAGGGCATGGACATGATGCTCATAATAGTGATCGTCATCGTCGTGCTGGCCGCGATCGGGGTCGGAGCGTTCTTCTTCCTAAAGAAGAGCGGAAAGATCTGAGAACGAGGGTCCCACCCTCCCTTTTCCTTATTTTCATTTTTCCCTACCTCAGTTTTATAACCAAAGCGGTCATTGTGAAGGGTGATGGCTGACGATTGGACCGAGCTCTACCGCCCCCAGGGGCTTTCCGAGGTGGTCGGCAACCCCAAGGTCATCAAGGACCTGCATAAGTGGGCGCTCTCCTGGGAGGAGGGCCGACCTGAGTTCCGGGCCGTGGTCCTGATGGGGCCGCCCGGGGTGGGCAAGACCAGCGCAGCCCTGGCCCTGGCCAAGGATTTCAATTGGGGGGTGGTGGAGATGAACGCCTCCGACCAGAGGAACGCCGACGCCATCAAGAAGGTGGCCATCCGCGGTTCTCGCTCCGAGACGTTCACCGACGAAGGCGAGTTCCTGTCGAGCAAGGACGGACGGCTCAAGCTGATCATCCTGGACGAGGCGGACAACATCTTCGGCCGCGAGGACTCCGGCGGGATCCCGGCGATCGCGGAACTGGTCGCCAAGACCCAGCAGCCGGTCATACTGATAGTCAACGACTTCTACGAGCTGAGCAGGAAGAGCTCGGCGATCAAGAACAACACCCTGCAGCTGAAGGTCTCCAAGGTGCAGGCCGCGACCATGCGCAACGTGCTGCGCCGGATAGCCTTGGACCAGGGGCTGGAGGTCCCGCAGAGGGTGTTCGAGACCATCATCGAGAACTCCAATGGGGACATGAGGGCGGCCGTGCGGGACCTGCAAGCGGTCGGCGAAGGCAACGCCACCATGGGCGAGGACGACGCGTTCGTCCTGGAGAGCAGGATGTCCGTCCGGAGCATGTACGATCTCATGCGAGACATACTGCACGAATCCGATGTCCGCCGGGCGCGCCGCACCCAGTGGGATGTGGACGAAACGCCGGAACATATCATGATGTGGCTGGACGAGAACGTTCCTCTGGAGTACAAGGACCCCGAGGACCTGCAGCGGGCATATCATCACCTATCTCGCTCCAGCACCTTCCTGGCCAGGGTCACCAGGCGCCAGTATTACGGTTTCTGGTCCTATGCAAACGACCACAACGTCATCGGCGTATGCTCGGCCAAATCCCGCGCCAACCGAGGGTGGGTGCAGTACCGCTTCCCTAGCTACATCATGAAGATGTCCCGGAGCAAAGCGTTCCGGAACATGAGGTCCGGGGTAGCCAGCAAGATATCGGAGCACACTCACACCTCCACCCGCAGATCTGCGCAGGACGTCCTGCCGTATCTGGTGCAGATGTTCAAGGCGGACCACGAGTTCCGGGTGTCGATGATCAACACCATGCACCTGAGCATCGAGGAGGTGGCTTTCGTTCTGGACAAGAAGATCGATTCCGCGGAGGTTAAGAAGCTCATGCTGGAATCGGAGAAGGCCAAGGCGCCGAAGGAACAACCCGTGAAAACGATGGTACCGAGGGTTGAAGAGAAGGAAGAGAAGCCGGAAAAGAGGCCGGAGCCGAAGGGAAAGCAGGCCTCCCTTTTCGAGTACTAGGTGAGATATGAAGAACGACCTGCGCGAGATCCTGCAGAAACAACAATACCGGCTGTGCGGCGAGCACGCAGGCGTGAAGCTATGCCACTGGATGAAGCAGAGCCTTCTGAAGGGACGGACCTGCTACAAGCAAGACTTCTATGGCATCCGCTCTCATCGCTGCCTGCAGATGACCCCGGCGGTGAACGACTGCACGCACAACTGCCTGTTCTGCTGGCGCGTTCGGGGTTTCGAGTCCGCCGTCACCAAATGGCAGGACCCGGAGACGGTGCTGGACACCTGCATCGAGGGGCAGAGGCAGCTGGTCACTGGCTTCAAAGGGGACCCGAGGTGCTCGCCGACCATGTGGGACGAGGCCCGCGATCCCCGCCAGGTGGCGATATCCTTGGCGGGGGAGCCCACCATCTATCCCTATCTGGGAGATTTCATCGAGCTGTGCCACCGCCGGGGCATGACCACCTTCCTGGTGACCAACGGGACATTTCCCAAGGTCCTCGAGGAGCTGTCCGAACTGCCCACCCAGCTCTATGTGACCGTCGCCGCTCCGAACAAGGAGATCTACCGGAAGCTGTGCGTGCCGCGGGTGGACGACGGCTGGGAAAGGTTGATGGAAACGCTGGAGCTCCTGCCGTCCCTGAGCACCCGGACGGTCATCAGGCACACTTTGGTAAAGGATTGGAACCTGGGCTGGGAGAAGGAGTACGCTTCCCTCGACAGGAAGGCCGACCCGACGTTCGTGGAGCCTAAGGGCTTCGTCTTCGTAGGCGATTCCCGTCGGAGGATGTCCATGGACAACATGCCCTCCCACGCGGAGGTGCTGGAGTTCGGTCGGCGGGTGGCGGACGAACTGGGCATGTGCATGCTCCGCGAGAAATCGGACAGCCGGGTGGCGGTGTTCGGTGAGGAGGGTACGGATACCAAGATCCCCGGCCTGGATCAGAGCGGATGATCCTTCAGGAACCTGAGGACCTGGGAACAGCACTTGTCGGCCGGGATTATATGGCCCGCGCCGGGTACCCAGTCCAGCTTTGAACCCCTGATCAGGTCCATGAGCTCGCGGGCGAAGTGCGGAGCGACCATTATGTCCTCGTCCCCGTGGATTATGAGCGTGGGCGAGGTTATCTCGTCCAGGCGGTCATGGCTGTCGAAGAGGTCCAGGGCCAGCTTCTGCGCTTTGAACCCTTCCGCGGCCTTCCTGCCGTTGCCGTTGCAGCGCCGCTGGGCCGGTTTGGCCAAGGCCAGTTTCTTAAAGTAATCCTCGGGAAGGCACCAGGACTGCATCAGTTCCATCAGCGAATCGAAGGTGGCTCCCTCGTCCACCGTGCGGATCATGGTGTCGATGGCGAAGGATGATCGCTCAGGCCTCCTGGTGTAGGTGGACATGAGCACCAGCGCACCGACGTTCCGCGAATGGTCGATCGCCACCCGCTGGGCCACGTTCCCGCCCATGGACCATCCCAGGACGTGATAGCGGTCGTGGCCGAGGTGCTCCATCAGTCCGGCCACATCATCGGCCAGGGTGCTCATGGTGAACAGCGTCGGGGGATAGTCCGTATCCCCCGCTCCCCGGTTGTCCAGAACGACGACCTGATGTGATTTGGAAAGAAGGGGCACGTACTTCTTCCAAAAGGCGATCTCCCCGCCCAGGCCGGTGATGAGGACCAAAGGGTCCCCTTCCCCATGAGCCTCGTAATTGATGCGAGCGTCCCCGATATCGACCTTAGGCATCGGACGGCGGGATTAGGTTTGTGCTATTTGTCATTATTCTTGGAACGGCATCAGCCGGGAACGTGGTACAGCACCTTCTCGTCGAAAACGTACTTCCTGCGCGGTCCGACCAGGTACACCGGCGACCTCCCGAAGAAATCGATGCGGTAGACATCGTAGAGCATTAACGAATAGAACTCACCGACCACCGACTGCAGGGCGTCGCAGCGGGCCAGGTCCTCTGAGACAGCTTTGCTTATGCTCCTGCCCCTCTCAATGAGCCCCTGCAGCTTGTCTATCCTGGCATTGAGCGTTTGATAGGCCATGCGCAGGCTCATCACGCTCTGAAAGCTCCTCATGATCCAGAACTGCTCCAGGAAAATTCCGATGAAAAGGAGCACGTCCAGGATCCCGTACTCCTTCAGCGAGGTCAGCAAGGTGAGGAAGGTGATCCCCGGCAGGACCAGCGCCCCGATGAATATGACGGCCACTATGACCAGCACGGCCACGGCCGCCGATTTGACGATGAAGGAGGCCGCCCTCCCCCGGAGCTTGGCCGCGCCCATCCTCCTCTTCCAGGAGCGGGCTATCTCCGAAACGCCCTGGCTCTGCGGCTCCAGGAAGTTGACCAGGGTGTAGAAGACGAATATCAGCACCACCTGGATGATGATGAGCCGGGCCAGGCCGGCGACCGCCGTATAATCGGTCAGGATGAAGATCACCAGCACGAACATTCCCAACCCCAGGATGAGGGTGAACCCGATGGTCAGAGGCACCATCCTTCCCAGGAACAGGGTGATGATTATCTCCAGGGTCAGCTTGGGCTTGCCCAAGAGCCGGCGCAAGGCCAGTTTCCGCTGCTCCCTGCTCTTCTTAGGCCTCACCGAGTTGCCGTTGGACTGAACGTTCTTCCTGGTGGTCGGCAACAGCAGGAATATGAAGTTCCAGGAATAGAGCACCAGGCTGGCTATGAACCAGCTCCAGAGGGCCTTGGGATATTGGAAAATCAGCACGGCGGTGAGCAGCATGAGCAGGAGCGGCACTATCGTCCCGCGCCATTGGTGCTTCCGTTCCTCCTTGACCAGGTCGAGCAGGTCCTGTTGCCGGGCCAGTTCGGAGGAGGCTTCCTCGGAGAAGGCCAGAACGCTGTCGTCGAAGGTGAGGACCGAAGGTTGTTCCATGCTCCTTCAACCTGATGGCTGGCAATCATAAAAACATTCGCTCCTTCTTGAACGGCCCCTTGAACCACCCGTCGGGCAGGGAAAAGGATATCTAATCCGTGCTGGGATAATTGCCCGAGGTGTTGCTTGGGAAAGAAAGAGAAGATGGCGTCGGTCCTCCATCTGGTCGGGGGGAAGCCGGAGAACGTGGAGAAGATAGTGGACGAGATCGACATGTTCTTCGACAACCTGAACGCCGAACTGGAGGACTGGAAGGTGTCCATGGAGGAATTCCCGGACGGCACGCGCATCTACGCCCGCTTCCAGGTGCTGGTCAAGAAATAGGAGATCAAAATGCCAGATGATGAGGAGGCCCCCCGTGAAAGGGTGCTCATGTGCGCCGCTGATTGGAAGGACCCTGACTGCCGCAAGATCATAAGCGAGTTCCACAAGGAGGGCATCTACTCGGAGATCCTCGACGTGGACCAGGACCTTCAGGGCTTCGAGGAGGCCTGGGGGGAGAAAGGTCCCGCAAAGTTCCAGAGCGAGTACCACAAGGAAGGCGCCCCCTATCTGGAAAAGGACGGATTGAACGATTACGTTCCCGCTGGTCCGGTGGAGCGCACCGGCCGTTCGGCAAAGGAGGCGGTCCTCGACCGCAAGCTGGACGTCGGCACGGTGGAGGTCATCACCTACGCCCTGTTCCGGGCCATATTCGGCTATGGGGTGAACATCCCGATCAAGCGCCCGGGGATAGTGGACATGGACGTGACCATCAAGGGCAAGGACATCAACGTCAACACCAATGATTTCTACTTCAACATCCCGGACCTGATCGTCTGGAGGGTGGTCTATTCCCACCAGGGAACCCCGATAATGGAGTTCGGGCGCGGTGTGGACAAGGGGTTCAAGGTGCACCGGCTGCAGGCCCTGAAGCTGTTCCTGACGCTCCGGAGCATGTCCAAACAGGCCACCAAGGCTCGCCTGGCCGCTAGGAAGGCCGCTGCCGAGGCGAGCGCCAACGAAGATGCCAACCGGGGGGCCAAAGGATGAGCGCGGTGCAGGACGACCAGAAGGAGCACTTCCGCGATGTGCTGCGTTCCATCCACCTCATAATGGTGGAGTCGTTCAAGCTGCGGCAGGTCAAGGTCACCCCGTTGGGTTCCGAGGGTTCCAGGCTATCCATCCCTATCAAGGTGGAGGGGGTGGACAGAACAGGCTCCCCGGTGCGCTACTTCGCCAAGATACTGGGCGGAAGCGACATCATGACCGAGAAGACCATCCAGTTCTTCAAGAACGTCTACCTGCAGATGGAAGGGCGCCCGCCGCTGTTCAACTTCAATCGTTCGGCGAAGGACCTGGCGCTGCACCAGTTCGAGACCATGGGCCAGATCTACCGCTTGGGGATACCCACCGCCAAGCCGCTGGGCACGTTCGCTCTGCCTGGAGGGATGTGGCTGTTCGTGGCCGAGTTCCTGGAGGCGGCGTCGACCGCCACCAAGAAGGTGAGCGAGGCGCAGCTGGACCAGGCCTTCGGGCACCTGCGGCTGATGCACAGGAACGGCATATACCACGGGGACATCAAGCCGGAGAACTTCCTGTTCGCCGACAAGGTCTACATCATGGACGTGGGCAACTACCTCAAGGACGCCCCGGACAAGGAGAAGCTCTCGTACGATGTGGCCTGTGCGTTGGCCTCGTTCCTGGACCTGGCCACTCCGGAGAAATTGGTCAAGCTGGCCAAAGGACATTACGGGGTTCGGGATATGAAACGATCGGCAAGCTATCTCGAACTGATCGACCGCCGTCCAGATTTCCAGATGGCGCCGGAAAATATGAAAAAGTTGAAGGAATTGCTGTCCTAGGCGGGCTCCTTCTTCTTGAAAAGGGCCTTTGCCGCGAACTCGACGCGTAGGCCGTCCTTGGTCTCCTCGACCGAGAACTTCCACTGCTCGATGTTGGCATTGTAGTCCTTGAAAAGCTTCTTCAATTCCTGGCCTTTCTCATTGAGAACCACGGATACGTCTTTTTCTGTCATTGGGATGACCTCTGATTGAAATGATGGGAGCACTCTGTAGATATTCTTTCGGTTCTTTGGGTGGTAATCTTTCCAACCCCGTGATCGCTCGATTAGTCGGCGAAGTATACACCATCGGAGTTAAATTTCGAACCGCATGGTACATTCCAACTCGCACTGGCGGATCGTGCGATCATGGTTTTTCCTTCATCTCATGTTGCCGGCCCATTTCACCATCCGTCCGATCCAAGAATGCTACTGGCCATCTGGTCGTCCAAATTCGCAGGTTCGAAGCATAAGGCTATCTAATGCTGACTATAATGGATATGCATAGGAACCTAACATGGGAAACGAAGAAAAAATTGCTTCAATGCTCCATCTGGTCGGTGGTAAGCCGGAGAACGTAGAGCAGATCGTCAATGAGATCGACAAGTTCTTCGATACCATGAACGCTGAGCTGGAGGACTGGAAGGTGTCCATGGAGGAATTCCCGGACGGCACGCGCATCTACGCCAGATTTCAGGTGCTCGTCAGCAAGTAGGAGCGCTTATGCCGAACAACGAGGAGCGGGATGGAAAAACGCGCCAGAGCAGGATCCGCAAATGGGCCATCGCCAGGCAGGATCCCAGTGTTAACAAGGGGCTCGACCAGTTCGAGCGAAAGGAGATGAGCGCGGAGATACTGGATGTGGACGGGGACCTCGGGGCCTTTGACAGGTTTCGAGGCGACCGGGGTTCCACCAAGTTCTTTGGCGAATACCATAAGGAAGGCGCTCCGTACATGGATGTGGAAGGCTTTAGCGCTTATGAACCGCCCATCGGAGAGCCAGAAGTTCCGCGGGACAACAACCCCATAACACCCAAGGTCGACCCATGGATGATCGAGATATTGACCTACGCGCTCTTTCGATCGGCCTTCGGGAAAGGTTTGAACATACCCATACGCCGTGAGGGCATGGTGGACATGGACGTCACGGTCAAGGGCAAGGACATCAACATCAACACCAAGGAGCTCTTTTTCCAGGTTCCCGAACTAGTGGTCTGGAAGATCGCCTATGGTCACAAGGGGCGCCCGGTGGTCGAGATCGGCCGGGACGTGAAGAACGGGATGAAGGTCCACAGGTTGGGGGCGATCCGGCTGATCATGGAGATGTGGATCGGCACAAGGAATCGCAATAGGAAAAAGGCCAGGCTGGACAAGGGCGCTCCGCCGGCCGATGAGGTCTCATGAGCCCAAGGGCCGCGGAGCAAAAGGAGAACCTCCGGGAGGTGATGCGCTCCATCCACCTGATAATGGTGGAGAACTACGGTATCCGGCAGATCAAGGTCATTCCGGTCGGCGATGAGGGTTCCCGCCTCTCCATCCCTATCAAGATCACCGGGGTCAGCAAGGACGGGAGGCCTTCTCGTCATTTCGCCAAGATAATCGGCTCCAGCGACATGATGACCGAGACGACCATACAGTTCATGAAGAACATGTATCTGCAGATCAATTCACGCAATCCTCTCTTCGGCTTCACCCGCTCGGCCGAGGCCATGGTCCGTTATCAGTTCGAGACGATGACCCGGATCGGTGAGCTGGGAATACCCACCGCCAAGCCTCTGGGCATATTCGCGCTCCCTGGTGGGTTATGGATGCTCCTGACGGAATTTCTGGAGTTCCCCAAACTGACCGCGGTGAAGGAGCTGAACGATGAACAATTGGACGAGGCCGTCCGCAGCGTTCACCTGATGCATGCCAACAAGTTATTTCACGGTGACATCAAGCCACAGAACTTTCTGTTCAAGGACCGGGTGTTCATACTGGACGTAGGAAATTTTCATGAGGACGCCCCGATCAATGAGAAAAGGGCCTATGACCTGTCATGTCTCATGATGTCTTTCCTGGAGCATTTCCCTCCGGAGAAGATCGCTACCGTGACCGCAAAATATTATCCCAAGAGGGACCTTAAAAAGGCTGCCAGTTATTTCGACCTGATCAAGCTTCGGCCAGACTTTCACATCAACGATGATGAGTTGATCAGTCTGGCCTCGATAATGTCGTGATGTCTAGATCGCCTTCTCCTTGTTCTTGAAGGTCGCCCTAACCACCAGTTCGACCTTGAGCCCTTCGCCGGTCTCCTCGAGCGAGAACTTCCAATGGTCCATGCTCGCATCATAATCGGTGAGCAATTTCTTCAGTTCCTGTCCTTTCTCGCTGATCACCTTGGAAATATCTTTTTCTGGCATGCTTCAGACACCTACGACCGTTACCAGGAAACCGGTAGTAGTTAAACTTTGGCGGTCAACTATCAGGCCACAACTGGGCGGACATCTCCCGCAGCTTCACCTTCATGATCTTCCCGCTGGCGGTCATCGGGTACTCCTCCAGGAAGTGCACGTACTTGGGTATCTTGTAGAAGGCGATCTTGCCCCGGCAATGGTCCACGATGTCCTCGGCCGTCAGCTTCGCTCCCGGCCTCTTGATTACGAAGGCCGCCGGCAGCTCACCGTACTTCACCGACGGAACACCGACCACCTGCACGTCCGCCACCCCGTCCATATGGTGGATGAAGTCCTCCACCTCCTTGGGGTAGATGTTCTCCCCCCCGCGGATGATCATGTCCTTCAGGCGGCCGGTGACGGCAAAGTAACCGTCCTCGTCCACCATCCCGATGTCGCCGGAGTGCAGCCAGCCGTCCTTGTCGATGGCCTTGGCGGTCTCCTCGGGCATCTTGTAGTATCCTTTCATCACGTTGTGGCCGCGGCAGCACAGCTCGCCATGCCTGCCCGGTCCCAGGTGCTCGCCGGTGTCTGGATCGATGATCGCCACCTCGATGCCTGGAAACGCTTTTCCGACCGTGGAGCACTTCTTCTCCAAGCTCGGTTCGTCGTAACGGCTCTGGGTCATGGCCGGGCTGGATTCCGTAAGGCCGTAAACGATGGTGACCTCCCGCATGTTCATGCGGTCCACGCACTCCTTCATGGTCTTCACCGGGCAGGGCGAGCCGGCCATGATTCCCGTGCGTAGCGTTGAGAAGTCGAACTTGTCGAACAGCTTGTGGTCCAAGATGCCGATGAACATGGTCGGAACGCCGTAGACGGCCGTGCACCTCTCCTTTTCGATGGACATCATGACGTTGATCGGATCGTACCTCTCCAGGATGACCATCGTCGCCCCGTGGTTCAAGCAGGCCATCACGGCGAGCACGCAGCCAAAGCAGTGGAAAAGGGGCACGGGAATGCACAGCCGGTCAGCGGTCGTAAAGTTCTCGTTCACTCCCACCCAGTAACCGTTGTTGGTCAGGTTGAAATGGGTCAGCATGACCCCCTTGGGGAAGCCGGTCGTGCCGGAGGTGTACTGCATGTTGACCACGTCGTAAGTGGACAGTTCGCTCTGCCTCTGGCGATACTCCTCGTCCCCGATGGCCACGCTCATGGCCAGCAGCTCGTTCCAGGAATACATTCCCCGGTGCTTCTCCGGTCCAAGGAATAGCACCCGGCGCAGGTGCGGGTAGCGCTCGGAGCGCAGCCGGTCGCGAGGTTGCTCCTTGAGCTCCGGAATCAGCTCGTAGAGAGTGTTCACGTAATCCGTGTCACGGTAGCCGTCGATCACGAAGATGTTCTCGCAATCGGACTGTCTGAGCAGGTAATCTATCTCCGCCGAACGGTAGTTGATGTTTATCGTTAGCAGGATGGCTCCGATGCGGGCGGTGGCGAACTGCAGGGTGACCCAGTGCGGCACGTTCGTCGCCCATACCGCCACCTTGTCGCCCTTACTCACTCCCAGCGCCATAAGTCCTTTGGCCGCCTTGTCCACGGTGTCCCGGAACTCCTTCCAGGTCTGGCGGTAATCGCGGTCGGCGTACACGACGGCGTCCTGGTCCGGTATCTTCTCGACCACTTCGTCCAACAGCTGGCCGATGGTCGCCTCCCGGGTGATGTTATCCCTTGGCAAAAGCTCACCTCAGATCGGGGTGTAGATGACGGCGAATATCTCGGCCGCCTCTCCGTTCGCAGCGCCCAGGTGATGGGGGACCACGGAGTTGTAGTGCACGGAGTCACCCTCCTTCAGGTAGAATTTCTCCTTACCGTAAACGAGCTCCACTTTCCCTTTGACCACTATGACGAACTCCTCTCCCTCGTGCGAGGAGGTGCAGCTGTCGTCGCACGGCTGGACGACGATGTACAGCGGCTCCATGTGACGGTCGGTCTTGCCTTTGGCCAACGGGTAGTAATGATACTTGCCGATGGCGCCCTCCTTATGAGCGGCGGTCTCTTCCGTGCGATCCTTGCAACGGGTTATCACCGGGTCAGGACGGACCTGGTCGTCCATGAAGGTGCCGAGCCTCTGCCCAAGCGCCCGGGAAAGTTTAACGAGCACGCCCAGTGGAGGATAGACATCTCCATCTTCCGCCTTTCGCACCAGGCTGGCCTCTACGCCGGCGTTCTTGGCCAGGTCCTCCACGCTCATGTTCAATCTCTCGCGATAGGTGCGTATGCGCGTACCAAGTTTGTCAGGAGTGGTCAATCGGTCATCCTCCGGTCAGCCAGGCGTCAGGCCCAGGTCCGTAATGACCTTACCTAAACGGCCGGACGTTTAAGAATCTTACTTAACGTGGTCATTTGAACAGATAAAGAAAGAAAAAAGGAGCAGAGTGCCGGAGCGCTCTCAAAGGTTGTTCTTAGCCCATTCGAAGGCCGCCCGGTACACCTTACGGTTCCTCTCGACCAAGGCGGGCTTCGCCGCGAAGCTGGAATCGAGGGCCTGCAGCACCTTCTCCTCGGGTAGGCCGTGCAGGTCCAGTGCCGTCAACGCTCCCAGCAGCGCGGTGTTCGCCGCCTTGGGCGTTCCCGCCTCCGCAGCGATACGCGAGGCCGGGAAGGCCATGACGCGAACTCCTTCACCGACCTCGGGCTCCGGCAATGAGGCTTCGTAGATAACCGCACCTCCCTTGGGAACGGTCATGGCGAACTTCTCCGCGGCCTGTTGGCTCATGGCCACCAGGACGTCCGGTGCGTCGACGGTCGGCGATCCCACCTCCTTTCCGCTGACCACGACCGAGCAGGAGGCGTAACCGCCCCTCTGTTCCGGACCGTAGCTGGGAAGCCAGGATACAAAACGCCCGGAGGCTCCGGCAGCTTCCGCGATCACCAGCCCCAGGGACAGCACTCCCTGCCCGCCGAACCCTGAGAACTTGAACCTGCGCTCTCTGAAATTGAGGTCGTGCTGTGCGGAACCGCCCTCATGCCCCGAGCCCATCAGCTCCTTCACCGAGAGCTGGGGAATGGCCTTTGCCACCGGCGCCGGCTCGGAGCTGCGGTCCCTAAGGTTCCCGAGCGGGAAGACCTTCTCCATCTGCTCGTTGACGAACTGGGCGGAAGCGACAGGGTCCATGCGCCAATTGGTCGGGCATGGTGAAAGGAACTCCACGAAGGCGTAACCCTTCCCATCCCTCTGGATCTCCAGCGCTTTGCGCACCGCCTTCTTGGCCTGCATGATGCGTTTGGTGTCGGAGACGGAAACGCGCTCGATGAAGACCGGAGCTTCCAGCTGGTTCAGCACCTCGCATACCTTCAGCGGATAACCTTCCTTTACCGCGTCGCGTCCGAACGGTGTGGTGGTGGTCTTCTGTCCGATCATGGTCGTGGGGGCCATCTGCCCGCCGGTCATGGCGTAGATGGAGTTGTTGACGAAGAAGCAGGCGAAATGCTCTCCTCGATTCGCAGCTTGGAACGCATTGTTGAAGCCGATCGCCCCCAGGTCGCCATCGCCTTGGTAGGAGATCACGACCTTGCCGGGTAGCGAACGGTTTATACCCGTGGCCACGGCCGAGGCCCGTCCATGCGGACCGGCCACGTTCCCGCAGTCGAAGTAGTGGAAGCAGAAGGCGGCGCAACCAACCGGGGATACGAAAACCGTCCGGTCCTGGATGCCCAGCTCGACCATGGCCTCCCCGATGAGCTTGTGGATGATGCCGTGACCGCAGCCCGGGCAGTAATGGGTCGCGCGGGTGCCAGGCTCCTTCCGGTCGAACGTGTCGTAGAATCCCTTGGCCTTCCTGATCATGCTCTCGCCTCCAGCATCTTGCGGGCATGGAGGACCACGTCCTCCACCTTCATCATGTTCCCGCCCATGCGGTTGATAAGTTCGACGATGCACTTTTGTTCTCGGACCAGGTGCAGAAGTACGTCATCGCGGTACTGACCGTTGCTCAGTTCGACCACCAGCAGCTTGCCGGACTTGGCCGCTTCGTTGAGAGCCTGGGCGGGGAAGGGGAACAGGGTGAGCGGCCGGAACAGGCCGGCCTTTATCCCTTGGGAACGGAGCTCGTCCACCGCGGAACGGGCCACCCGGGAACTGGTCCCATATCCCGTTAGGACGATCTCGGCGTCCTCGGTCAGGTACGATTCGGAAAGGGCGTCGTCCCGCATCGAGACATACTTCTCCTGGAGCATCCAGTTGTGCCGTTCCTGGAGTTCGTTGTCAAGGTAGATGGATGAAACCAGGTTGAGGCGGGTGGCGGCATCGCCATGGACGGCCCAGGAGGACGTTTCCGGATGGGCGGATTCATTGTCCGGAAGTTGCAGGAACTCCATCATCTGCCCGAGCACGGCGTCTGCCAGCACGATCGCCGGATTGCGGTATTTGAAGGCCAGTTCGAAGGCCCTCATGGTCAGATCGCACATCTCCTGCACCGAGGCGGGGGCCAGCACGATACTGTGATAGTTGCCATGCCCCCCTCCTTTCACGGCCTGATTGTAATCTCCCTGCTCCGGACCGATGTTGCCCAAGCCCGGACCGACACGCTGGACGTTGACGATGACGGCCGGGAGCTGCGCCCCGGCCAGGTAGGACAGTCCTTCCTGCATCAGGGATATGCCTGGTCCAGAGGAGGCGGTCATGGACAGCTTCCCGGCGGAGGCCGCACCGAAGATCATGTTTATCGCCCCGGTCTCGCATTCAGCCTGCAGGTGTTCCCGACCCAGCTGGGGGAAGTACTCCGCCACGGCGTGGGCTATATCGCTGGCCGGGGTGATCGGGTAACCGAAATAAGTATCGCAGCCGGCGTACACGGCACCGATGGCCACCGCCTCGTTCCCCTTGACGAACTTTCTCATTGAGAATCCCTCCCGTCGTCCACCTGTAGCGCGTACGGCTCAGGACAGTTATAGAAGCAGGTGGCGCAGCCGATGCATCCCTCGCCGACATATTCGACGGCGTTGTAACCGCGGCGGTTGATGCGGCCGGAGAGGCGCAGGACCTTCTTGGGGCAGGCGACCACGCAACGGCCGCAACCCTTGCATTCGTTCTCGTCGACGATGGGACGGGACGATCTCTTCTCGGTGCTCATCACTATTCTGGAACGAAGGACGATACTTAATTTTATTCGGGGATGCGCCTAACGATTACGATTTGTCGGGCATGCCTAGCTCAACCTATCAGCGATGCATAGGAAAAAGTTGTAAGGGGTTTCAGGTCTGGCCTGGAGGCAGGGTCACGATTGCTGTTCCTCGTATCGGCACCGAACCATGCTCGGGGTCAAGAAGCCCGTTGAGCATCAGAGTACGGGACGATGAGGTCAGCGTCCCGTCCTCCACCAGATCGGGGATGGAGAAATAGACCACCAGGTCTTCGAGGCCGTCGTTGTCCACGTCCCGGATGGTGCACTTGAACCCCTGCTTGTTCAGCCTTACTATCCCGACATCCCCTATGGTCAATGATCCCAGGTCGATCCATTCGGCCTGAGCTTCGCTTCCTCCATATAAGATCACCCTGACCTGCCCGCCGCTTGTCAGGCTGATCTTGTCGTTACCATGGACGGAACGCACATCCATCCGCACCTCGATGGCATGGGTCATTCCGGCCAAGGCGAACCACCCCAATTCAGTGAGGTTGACGGAGACGTAGCCGTCATAGCGTTTTCCGTAGACGTCCTGGTCCGTGGTATTGACATCAACGCATCCGGTGTCCAGGGGTGACCATTCCCCATCGATCGAGGACCAGCGCCATAGGCGCAGCGTCCCTTCGTCCACGTCCATCAGGTCGTCCGCGTCCCCGTCCCCGGTGCGGTCCAGTTCCGCCGTGGTGTAGTAGATGCGCACCATTGCCCCCTCCAGCGAAAGGTTGGCGTCGTCAGGGAGGAACTCCATTCGTACGTACTTGTCCAGGCCGAACCAGCCCGGGTTCAGTCCGTGATCGGTATCGATCACCGCCGGCCCGTCCGTACCGTTCACCTTCTCGACCTCCACCCGGAAGGTGCCCATGCCGCTGAGCTTGGCCCAGATGAAAGTGTCCGTTAGGTGCATGGTGTCGATCAGGTCCAGCTTGAAGCAGGCCCGGGGATTGAGGTAGTGGACCAGATAACCCCTTTCGCCAACGGTCATGCTCATGCTCTTAAGCACCCCCACCGTCCTGATGGCATCGGTATCGTAGAGCTGGGAGAACATGACCACGGTCTGGGTGGCGTTCCAGACCCCGTATCGCACAGCCATCCTCTCCATGGGAGAGCTGACCATGCGGTCCAGCACATCGCCGGAACCGGCCAGTAGCTGGGCGATGAGCCCGCCGGCCGTACCCGCTCCGTTCCCAGGGTCCCCTATCAGCACTATGTATCTGGCGTCAAGATGCTGGTCCATCAGCTCTTCCACGCTCACCACGGTCACGTTGACCCGGCCAAGCAGGTCCTCGTAATAGACCAAACTGAACTGGCTCGAATCGATCACCAATATCACGTCCTGGTCCAGGATGATGTCCCCGTCCTCGTCCAATCCGTCGGGTATGCCGTCCCCATCGGAGTCCTTGCTGCGCGGGTTGAGGCCCTCCTCCAGTTCGAAGGAGTCGTTCAGTCCATCCCCGTCGGTGTCGTTCGAGAGCGGGTCCAGTCTCGCCGCTAACTCGAAACCGTCGCTGAGGGCGTCACCGTCCGAATCGCCTTCAAGGGGGTCGGTCATGTACAGTAGCTCGAAACCGTCGCTGATCCCATCATCGTCGCTGTCATCAGCGTTCATCCCGGTGCCTTCCTTATGTTCGGTCCCATCGAACATGAAGTCGTCGTCGGAATCGGGGTCCAGGATGTCCGAACCGGCGAGTACCTCACGCAGGTCGTCCAGCCCGTCCTGGTCCGTATCATTGCTCCGCGGATCGGAGCCTAGGCCGAACTCCATCAGGTCGTTGAGCCCGTCCACGTCGCTATCGGGGTGGAGCGGATCGCTGCCGAACTTAAGCTCCTTCCCGTCGCTGAGACCATCCAGGTCGGAATCCCAGTGGCAGGGGTCGGTTCCCAATATCACCTCTTCTTCATCCCTCACTCCGTCCTTATCGGTGTCCAGCGCTCGCGGGTCGCTGCCAATGGACCGTTCCATCGGGTCCTCCAGGCCATCGCGGTCGGTGTCCATTGAATAGACGTCGCTAATGACCCAGAAGGTCTCGCCCATGCCTCCATGGCCGTGCTCCGTGGTCACCACCACCTCCCAGCCCAGCTCCTCCTCTTCATCGCTGAGCCCGTCACCGTCCGAATCTATGACCAACGGCGGATCAGGACCGATCCAGATGGTATCGTGGTCGAAGACGTGGATATACGCTCCCCATTCACCGATGTAGATGGCGTTGTTAACGTTCACCACGATGCTCTGGGCATCGGACATCATGGGATACTCATCCAAATAGCCGAAGGAATACATCCAGCGCCCTGTGTTGCTGAATATCTGGACTTGGGCGTTGCCTTCGAATCCTCCCCCGAAGGAATCGACGACCAGTAGGTTGCCGTCCACGTCCAAGGAGATGTCCTTGGGATTGACGAACTGCCCGGGTAGGGCGCCGTTCTCTCCCCACTCCCTCAACAGGACCCCGTTCTGGTCGAAGACCTGGACCTTGTGCATGCCCTCGTTCACTACGTAGATGTTGTGCTCGGCATCGATGGTCATCTTGGTGTACACATCGGCCCATTCGTCCGCTACGAAGTCCCCGACCACGATATTTCCGATGTAGGTTCCGTTGAGCGATATCTTCCTTATCATGCTAGGGTCCAATGGCCCATACCAATCGTTATGATCGATGGAGAGCAGCATGTAGCCCTGGTCGTCCAAGGCGATCCCGCCAAGGTAATTATATGGCCTCTCCCCGGCCAGGAACGGATCGATCTCGGTCAATAGCTCTCCGGTCTTGTTCATTACCAATACGACCGCCGGTGACATTACGTACAGGTTGCCGTCCGGTCCGATGTCCAGATCCTCGATGATGCCAATGTAGTCCGGGACGTCGAAGTACCGCTCCAGGGTGCCATTGGGATGATAGACGTGTATGGCCGTGTCCTCATAGCCTCCACTGTAGATCATTCCCTCATCGTCGATGGCCAGGCAATTGGTCATACCGTATTCGAAGGCGTCCCCGAAGGACGTTACGTATTCCACGTTCACCTGGTAATAGCCTCGTAGCACATCCTTCACCCCGTCCCCGTCGGTATCGTCGGATACCGGGTTCAGAAGGCTGTGGTATTCCTCCAGGTCGCTCAACCCGTCCTCGTCCGAATCGGCAAGATTGGGGTTGCTGCGCACGTGCCAGTAGAACATCGCGCCCTCGTAGGTGAAATTGACCACCCATCCCGAGTGCTCCATGCCGTCCACCAGGCCATCGCGGTCCGAGTCCCTGGTCCAGGGGTCCAGCCCCCATATGTGCTCCTCGCGGTCGTTGACGCCGTCGTGGTCCGAGTCCGCGCTCGTAGGGTCCGTACCTATCTGAATCTCATACTCGTCACCCAGCCCGTCCTGGTCGGTGTCCCAGGACCACTTGCTGGTTATGTTCTCCTGGTCGTTCGTCAACCCGTCCCCGTCAGGGTCGTTGGAGACGATCCCCTTCCATAGAGAGAACTCGTGAACGCTGCCGGGCATGACGTCATAGTACATGGTGGTCCAGCTGGTGGACTGGGAATCGGAATAGGATTCGCGGTCGCACCACCAGCCGAAGAACCACCAGCAGTCGTCGTAATAGACATTGTAGTCGGCGCGGAGCCCTATGACCACCGGGAAGTTGACCATTCCGATGCCGGGCTCTACCCAGGCCTCCGTTTCATATAAGGTGGACTTCGAACCGCTGGTCAGATTGACCTCCAGGGCCGTGGTGGTCCCGCCAGTTGCCGATCCGGAGTACCAGGGCGCTCCCACGGTCTGATGCGGTACGATGTAACTGTCCACCACATCCCCTTGGCCACCATCCGAGGTGATGGTCACGTTCCCGTAATGCCAGCTCCTGAACCAGATGCGGTCCCCGGCGTCGATGCCATTGCCGTCGATGTCCACCAGGCCGCTGTCGAACCCTACGGTCTCCAGGTTAACCTCGCTGCGCACATTGGTGTCGGTGAAGACGTCTATAAGCCACTCCAGGAACTCCTGGCCCCAGGTGCTCCCGAAAAGGATGAGGCCTATCACATCCACCAGGGCGATTAGGCCAGCTATGATAGCACCTACCGGCCCCAGGCTGGCGATGCCGATCAGTACCAATGCGTATGCCAGGGTGAAGATGGCGGTGGTGACGGCGATACCGGTGCCGACCGACGACCAGCCCATCTCAAAGCCGATGGAGAAGAGCGCGTACAGGGAGATGACCACGGCTATGGTTATGCCGATGACGTTCAAGGCCGTGCCCAACCGGCTCATGAAGGTGCCTGCGCCCTGCACCGAGTTCCTCACGGAGGTGAAGGTCTGCTTGAACAGGCTCCAGGCGCTCTGGGTCGCCGTCTTGGCCAAGCTTATGGCCGCCACGAAGGCCTCGGAGAAAGCGTAAGCGAAGGTCACCAGCTCGACCGTGAACATAAGGAGGTCGATAGCCCCCAGGCCCATGCTCAGTATGCTGTCCACCGTTTCACTGATGAACTCCCCCTCGGGATGATCGAACTCCAGGGGCACATCGCCGATATGCGTTATCAAGGCCTCGCCCACGCACCAGCTGGCCATTAGGGCGGTGAGGACCTCTAGCTCATCGGTCTCCAACCCCCAGGCTCCCATGGCCGCCACGATCTCGTGCAGGTCCATTGGCGCCTCTTCTTCGTCCTCGTACCAACTGGTCTTGAGGATGCGGGTGGTCACGGCTTCCATTCCGGTAAGGTCAAGGGACAGTCTTCCCCCAACGCCCGTGGCCATGACCAGCTGGGAGATCTCCTGGCACTTGGAACGGTCGGACAAGGCCGCGATGTAGTAGGAGATGCCGACCTGGTCACTTTCATTTCTAGCCACGGACATCATCGATGTGGCTATGGCCCGTACCGCCTGGTCGGAGGTTGCGAAGGCGGCCATGAGCATCTGATAGGCGATATCGTGTTCATCGAGCAGTTCACCGATATGCTGCAGGTCGTTCTCCGGTCCACGCAGGAACTCGTACGCCAGCAATAGGTTGGCGGCAACCATGTTCTGCTCGTCATCACCGAAGACCAGAGCGGTCTCGGTCCCCAGGTTCTCCTCCGCCGAAAGGCCGGTAAGGATGAAATCCTCGTAATAGTAGGCCAGGGTCACGGTGTGCGCCCTGAACCCCAGGTCCTCCTTGGCGAACTCGCCCATGCTTTCCCCGTTCCCTTCCAAGGCCCGAACATTTCCGTCCAGGTCCACGGCCAGACGGTTCCCGTTGAAGGCGGTCAAGGTCACCGCCTCGCCCTCCTGGTGCGCTACGGCGAACACGGTCCTGTCCTCGAGCTCCCCCGAGCTGAAGTAAACCGAACCATTGTCATCGACGCTCATGTAGAGGCCGTTGGAGCCGGCCAGGGCCACCTTCCCACCCCCCAGGTCCTTCCATTCCAGCGTCTCATTTTCTTCAACAGGTTCGTAAGAGATCACCGCCTCTCCCCCCGGTCCCAGCGCCAGATGCCCTCCGTAAGACCATCCTAGGGAGACTATCGGCACGTCCGTCCTGCCGTTGACCTTCCACACCAGCTCCGCCTCGAGGCTCAGTTCCTGAGGGGAACCTATGGAAGGCAGGAACATCCGAGCCTTCAAGGCCACGATGTCGCCCATCTCCCAGACCGGGAACAGAGGAATGAAGACGCTCCCCTGGTCGATGACCATCCCGTATTCCAGGATGTCCTCTTGGGAGGGCATGATCGAGCTGTTCACTTTCAGCATGGGAGCGATGGTGACATCATCGCTAGAGCCATCCAGGTCCTTCATGGTCCCCCGGGCGTCCGCGGGCCAATCCCAGGATTGTATCAGAAGTTTCATGTGCTCCGGGTCGGAGGTCCGTAGCTGAAAGGTGACGAAAAGGGGGTCGCCGTCATAGCCCACGTCGACCTGGGCGCAGCTGACCATTTCCGTCGAGAAATAAGGTGATAGGTCGAGGTGGTCCACCACCCCGTCACCGTCATTATCCCAGTCCCAGGCGTTCTGCTGTCCATCCCCGTCCAGGTCAAGGGGCACGCCTTCCACCTCTCGCAGGTCCGGGAACCGGTCGTTGTTGGAATCCGGTGATTCAGGGTCTAGTCCCAGAAGCACCTCTTGGTAATCGTTCAATCCGTCAAAATCGGAATCTTCATTTTCAGGGTCGGTCCCAATGACCCATTCCACGGAATCGGGCATGCCGTCCGCATCGGAATGATTCGTGTCGGTGGTCACAGCCATAAGTTCCCGCACCAGATCGGACATGTCCTGCATGGCCGATTCTACCACCCCTCCATCGTCCAGGGCGATGTCCCGGCCGAAGATGGATTCGGTGTCCACTGTTATCGGTTGAAGCGCCAGGGTCAACATGAGGACCCCCATCGCCAGGCATAACACCCTTGTTAACATACTGGTACCCCCTTACTGAAGGCGCTTAATGAAAACGTCAGATCATCGAGTCCGTTCTTGACGTCTGGAAGGCCCTTGATGCCCTAAATTAAACGACCCCCGCCCAAACTTCCTTCAGGTTATGAGGACTTAAAGGTTGCGGAATCCCAGACCGGGGGCGATTTTTTGAACTGGTAGGTCGTCAAGTGCTGCCAAACTTCCGCACGTGCTCCCAGGCCTGGAAGAGCTCAGGGTCCTTGTCCGGCCCATCGTACAATCCCATGTCCCTGCGCTTGAACAGCTTGCGGTCCTTGCCCACCGGGCAGACCTTGATGCATATCCCACATGGCGAACGGAACTTCTTCTTCAGCTCGATGCTCCGTCCCGTGCACTTCACTTTATCAATGGACGCCTTCGGGTACTCCACCTCCCCGATGGCCTGCACCGGGCAGGCCTTGATGCACCGCATGCATCTTACGCACAGCTGCTTTTCCATAGGTCTTCCGGAAGGAATCTCGGCGGCGGTGAAGACGGAGACGAAGCGCTGTCTTGGTCCGTACTCTTTGGTCAGCAGCATGTTGTTGAGGCCGAAGGTGCCCAGCCCAGCAAGATAAGCGGCGTGGCGGTGGGAGAAGAAGGCGTAAGGATTGTCCTTAAGAAGCTCCACCGTGCCGTAGCCGTCCCTGGGAACGTATACTGAAGCGTGTCCCAGCCCGTTCAGGAACTGGGAGAGCTGATAGGCGCGTTCGTCCAACTGCGCGTTCAAGTTCTTGTAAAGCTCCTGGTACCATATCGACGGCGACGTTTCCAGGATCGGGAGGGTGACCGGAAGTCCCAGTACTATCACTGTGCGACAACCGGGGAATATGGCCTTAGGATGGAACCGCTCCGGGGGCCAAGGTTCGAACGGAGGGTCGTCCCAGGCGTCCGCGGAGGCGAACCCTACCATGTCCACGCCCCATTCCCGGCATTTGGCCACCACTTTACGCCTCAGCTCCGCGGTCATTATGGCGAGATTCGCGTGGACGATAGAAATAATTGCCCCTGTTCAGTTCCTGGTCAGCCTCTCCGCCACCCGGTCCGCGAACTCCACGGTCCCCAATTTTCCTCCCAGGTCCCTGGTGCGGTCCCCCTCGGTAAGCGTCTGCACCAGGGCGGACTGCAATCGGCTGGCGGCATCCATTTTCTTTAAGAATTCCAGCATCAGGCAGGCCGATAGGATGGTGGCGGAGGGGTTGGCGATTCCCTTACCAGCAATGTCCGGGGCGCTGCCATGCACCGGTTCGAACAGTCCGAAATGGTCGCTAAGGTTCGCTGACGGGGCCATGCCCAGGCCGCCGGTCAACGCGGCGGCCTCGTCGGAGAGTATGTCACCGTAAAGGTTCAAGGTCACGATACACTGGAACTGCTTGGGCTTGGATATCAACGCCGCCGCGACCGCGTCCACGATCATGTCGTCCGCCTCCAGGCCCGTGTCCACCATGACCTCGTAGAACACCTTTCGGAAGAGTCCGTCCGATTTCCTTAGGACGTTCGCCTTATGGACGCAGGTGATCTTGTTGAAGCCCATCACCTTGGATACCTTGACCGCCTTCTCTACTATGCGGCGGCAGCCCTTTTCGCTAACTACCCTCTCCAGTATGACCGAGCCCTCCTCCTCCCTCTCCCGACCGGTATACATGCCTTCGGTGTTCTCCCTGATGATCACGGTGTTCAGGTCGGCCACCTTGAACTCCGGGAGTATCGGGAAGCACGGGCGGATGTTGGCGTACAGGTCAAAATGCTTACGAAGCTGCAGCAGCGGGGAATGATAACAGGGGTCCGGGGTCACCGGCGAGGTTATGGCCCCGAAGAGCACGGCCTTTGAGGATTCGAGCGTCCTCAATGTCTGGGCCGGAAGGTACTCTCCCGTCCTTTCAAAACAGTTCAGTCCCATGTGCGCCTTGACGAACTCCAGGTCCAGGTCCATCTGCTCCAGGATGCGCATGGTGGCGCCCACCACCTCGGGGCCGATCCCGTCCCCGCCCATCACCGCCACTCGGGTCATTTCAACCGCTCTGCCAGTGAGGCCACTAGTATGGGGAGTGTTATGGTCGCATCGCCCTCCACGTTCACTTGCCAGGCGTTCTCTCGCACCTTCCCCCAGGAGATGGCCTCCCGGACCTGTGCGCCGCTAAGGGAACCGTCGTACTCGGCAGCTGTGGTCATATAGACGGCGTAATCAAGTCCCCCGCGGAACTGGTTCCACCAGATTACATGGTGCTTGGATATGCCCCCGCCGACGATGAGCGCGCCGCTTACATCTGCCCGGAACACCAAGGCGGACAGCTCCTGTTCGTCCTCGAACAGGTCGATCTTGAGGTCCCGGTGGGTCTGCCAGTACATCCAGAGCTGGCTGCCGAAGGAACCATCGGTTATTCCAGGCACGAAAATGGGTATCCCGTTCTTGTGAGCCCAGTACAGCAGGGAGTCCTCATTGTCGAGACGAGCCCCCACTTGGTCGATGATCTCCCGGGTGGATATGGAATCCCGTCCGGCGAGCATCTCCTCGAACATCGGGATGAGCTTCTCCTCCAGGACCAGTCCGTAGCTCTCATCGGGGACCAGGACGTTGCCCAGGCGGTTAACGCCCTCCTCTCGCAGCTCGGCGTCGTCCATGGCGAAGTCGCCGTGATAGTAGTCCTTCCAGGAACGGGCCAGGTCGTGGTCCAACGTACCGCAGGTGGTGATGACCACGTCCACCAGTTTGCGCTTGACCAGTTCCACGATCACGCCCCTGGTCCCGGTGGCCATGATGCAGGCCGGGAACGACAGGAACGTAAGGCACTTCTCGTCCTTGACCATCTTTTCCACGATGTCGATGGCGTCGGCCAGCTTCTTGGCGGTGAACCCGCCGGAATCGGACATGGCCCTGACCAGCTGATCGACGGTCATGCCCTCGGTGACCTTGATGTCGCGTACCGCTCTATCTTCCATGGTGATCGTCCCTCCTATTCTCCGCGCCTAGAAATATATTGCCTCAGAAAACCCTTTTAAGGTGAAAGCAAGCCCTTAATATCGAACGAGGACCTTATCCTGGCAATGGACACCAAACGCCTGGCGGTGCTCAGCGGCGGATACATCGGACCGCTCTCAGGCAACGCCGTCCTGGCCATGATCCCGGTGCTGAAGACGGACTTCGGGGCGAGCGCCGAGGAGATATTGGTGTCCATCACCTTCTTCATGCTCCCCTTCGCCGTATTCAACCTATTCTCCGGCACTGTTTCGGACGTCTACGGCCGACGCAAGCTCCTCACGTTCGGATTCCTGATCTATGCCCTAGGATGCATGTTCTGCGTGGTCAGCCCCGACCTGGTGTACTTCTATCTTTCCAGATCGGTGCAGGGCGTCGGCTTCGCCTTCGTCAACCCGGTGCTCCTGGCGGTGCTGGGCGACATGACCCCGCCGAACGAGCGCGGTAAGGTCATGGGATACTTCGGGGCGTTCACTACGGCCGGGATAGCCACCGGTCCCATGATCGCCGGTCTCCTTACGCCCTACGACTGGAGATGGATGTTCGTGCTGGTGGCGGTCCTGGCCATCATCGTCAACTTCTGGATAAGGACCGCCTGTCCGGTGTCCCGTCCGGACCCCGAAGCGATGCAGCACCTGAAGAGCAATGTGAGAACGGCCGTCGCCAGCAAAGGTGTCGCCACATTGTGTTCGCTGGGCTTCCTGACCTTCCTGTGCTACATGGGCGCCCTCGGGTTCCTTTCCGACCATCTCTCCATTCCGCCGCTGTCCCTGGGCGAGGGAGAGATAGGTCTGCTCATCGGAATGAGCGGTGTGGCGGGAATGGTCGCCGCCCCCTTGGGCGGCCGTATGGTCGACGCCAGGGGACGCACCTTCACCGCCTCCGTCGGTTTCGTAGTGGTCGGACTGGCCATGGTCCTGCTGTACGTGTCGGGAAATTGGATACAATTCGCCATCTCCCTTCTGGTCCTAGGCACCGGCACCGCCTTCATCTGGGCCTCGCTGCTGACGATAACCGTGGAGATAATCCCAAGGCTGAAGGGGACGGTGTCATCGGTGTTCAACAGCACCCGCTTCTTCGGATACTCCCTGGCGCCCTTGGTCTTCGCTCCGATATACTCGTTCGATGGCTTCGGCCCGGTGCTGCTGGTCGGCCTCGCCTTGACATTGGCGGCGCTACCTTTGGTCCTCCTGCTCAGTGCTCAGCTGAGAGCGTCCCAATCCGATAGCACGGCGTCCAGCTGAGCAAGGGTATCCTCCACCGGACCACAATTGTTCAGGACCTTCCACCCGTGGGTGGCCAGGTCCAGGACCTTCCCCCTTACCTTCTCTAAGGCCACCAGGTTCTCGAACATCTCCCGCTCATGCTCCCTTTCCTCTATACGGCGGAGGGCGCATTCCGGGGTGACGTCGACCAGCAGAAGCCGGTCGGGGATCGGAAGTATCTTGCAGAAGAATTCGTAGCCCTGCTTGTACAGAGGTCTAGGGAGATAGGCGGTGGCCATGACGTAACGGACGAAGATGACCTTGTCGTAGCTTCTCCATCCCCGCAGCCGACGCAATGAGTTCAGGACATCGAGGATGAAGAAGATCGTGGCCACGGTACGCATGAGCTTTCCCTCTGAGGCGAGCGACCTCCGGCTCAAGCGGCCGCAAAAGGAATCGGAGGGGTGCGACCTCACCAGCACCCGCTCCCCCCTGGAGCGGTAGTGGTTAGCTATCCACTCGGCCACCGTGCTCTTACCGGAACCATCGATGCCGTCCACCACGATCATTTCCATTTCCATACCTCAGATGCCCGCCAGGAACATTATTAGTGCCGTGGACAGGGGGATGACCAGATTGTCGTATTCGCCCGGGGTGTAAAGCTCGACCACCGCCACGAAGGCGCCAAGCCCCAGTGCGGTCATTGCGCTTATGGTCAGCGAGATGGACCTGGTGCCGTAAAGTCCTATGGAGAAAAGCAGATCGTAATAGTTGATTATCAGGAATATGGCCATGGCGGCGAACACGAAGACGGCCAGGGTGCCTTCCAGGGTCTTGTTGCCGTGGATCTTCCGCTTGCCGAAGGTCTTGCCTACCAGGCCGCCCATGCCGTCGCCATAGGCCATGCATACGATGCCGACGGAGGCGATGACCAGGTCGTTGAAGGCGAAGAACGCCAACAGCGTCCAGGAGATGGCGTAGTACACCAGCCCAAGCTTGTGGCCGTCATGGGAAGCGGTGGATAGGATGGACCCCTTGAGCCCGTCGACCAGCTTGCTGTCCCCTTTCTCCGGTCTACCGCCATATTTCGAGAAGATCAAGAGCAGGGGGATGAACGGCGCCGCGGCCAGGAGCGACATGACGTAGTTCGTGTCAAAGACCCACCAGAACAGGGCGATGTTGCCTATCATCACATGGATGAACTTTCGGTGGAACGAATGGTCCCGGAGGAATCGCCACTTGGCGGTGATGACCACCATGACGCCCACGTAAGCGTAGACAAGTATCAGTCCGAGAGCGTCGCCGCCTATCAAAGCAATCCCAACCACATGGCCTTAGGCAATATAAAAAAATGAGAGAGGTCAACGCTCCAAGCGGTCCCGGGTTCTCCGACCATGGAGGGGTCATTTCGCCTCTGATCTTCATTTATGGTTAACCGTGGAATAATATCGCATAATCCTTGAAAAATCAATGCCAGTCTACGGAATTCGTGATTCAGAAATACCTAAACGATTTATATAGGTAGCCGTATTTAGGCTGGAATTTAAAAGAGGTTTTCAATGCTAGACGATCCTCTGTACTATACGATACCGATCGCGGGCATTATAGGTCTCCTCTTCGCCGGGTTGCTGACCTGGTGGATTCTCAGGAAGGACACTGGTACTCCTGAGATGAAAGCCATCAGCGACGCCATCCGCGAAGGTGCCATGGCCTACCTTGCTCGTCAGTACAAGACGATTGCCATCATCAGCGTCATATTGGGTATCCTGATCACCGTTGGGATCAACCTGTGGACCGGTGTGGCTTTCCTGCTCGGAGCTTTTTTCTCCGCTCTGTCGGGATACATCGGAATGTACGTGTCTGTGAGCTCGAACATCAGGACCGCGAGCGCCGCCAGGCGCTCCTTGAACGAGGCGCTCCTGACCTCCTTCCGCGGCGGCGCCGTCTCCGGCATCGCCGTGGTGGCATTGAGCCTGCTGGGGGTCGCTGGGATATTCTTCGTTTATCAGGCGTACGTGGCCGTTGGCCCAGCCGATTCGGCCGAGCTGTACATGGACGCGCTGTTCCTAGCCGTTGGTTATGCCTTCGGAGCTTCCTTCGCCGCGCTGTTCGCCCAGTTGGGCGGCGGTATCTACACCAAGGCCGCCGATGTCGGCGCTGACCTGGTGGGAAAGGTCGAGGCCGGAATTCCCGAGGATGACCCGCGCAACCCCGCTGTCATCGCTGACCTGGTCGGCGACAACGTGGGCGACTGCGCCGGACGTGGAGCGGACCTGTTCGAGAGCACTGCCGCCGAGAACATCGGCGCCATGATCCTGGGTATCGCCATCTTCGCCGCCACCGGAAACCCCGGCTGGTTCATGTTCCCCCTGGTGGTCCGCGGCTTCGGCCTGCTGGCCGGTCTGGTCGGAATAATGACCGTGCGGATGAGGAACGAGGACGAGAACCCGATGAAGGCCATCAACCGCGGCTACTACGTGACGAGCATCATCGCCGCCATATTGTTCTACATCGCTGTGAATGAACTATTGGACGGCACGATCGAGTACTTCTACTGCGGATTGGTCGGTATCGCTCTCAGCATAGTGATCGTCTACATCACCCAGTACTACACCGCCGGCGAATACCGCCCGGTGAGGAAGATAGCGAAAGCATCTGAGACCGGCCCGGCGACCAACATCATCGCCGGTATCTCCGTAGGTATGGAGACCACCGCGATGTCCATCCTGGCGATCGCTCTAGCCCTTATCGGTTCCTACGAGATCGGCGCCACCGTCGCCCCGGCCGGGGAGTCCGGTTTCATCTATGGCCTCTACGGCACCGCCGTGGCCACCATGGGTATGCTGGCCACCTGCGCCTTCGTGCTGGCCGAGGACACCTTCGGTCCCATCACCGACAACGCCGGCGGCATCGTGGAGATGTCCGGGCAGCCTGAGGAGGTTCGTGTAAGGACGGACCGCCTGGATGCCATCGGCAACACCACCAAGGCCCTGACCAAGGGATACGCCATGGGTGCCGCGGCCCTCGCCGCCTACCTGCTGTTCGGAGCGTTCTTCGAGCAGGTGGCCAAGATCCGCGGCGTGGAGATCCTGGAGTTCTACGAGAGCTTCCATGTCGATCTCCTGCAACCGGTGGTCTTCGTCTCCGCCATGATCGGCGCTATGCTGGTCTACCTGTTCACCTCGCTAGCGATTAGCGCAGTGGGCAAGGCCGCCGGGGACATGATCGCCGAGGTGCGCCGCCAGTTCAAGGAGAGGCCCGGCATTCTCGCGGGAACGGAGAAGCCGGACTACGCCACCTGCGTGGACATCAGCACCAAGGGCGCCCTGAAGGCCATGATCCTGCCCGGCATACTGCCGGTCGTGGTACCCGTGGCTCTGGGGCTGATCCTGAGGTACGCCTACCCCAACGAGAATGACATGGCCGTCATGGGTGTCGGAGCGTTCCTCATGGTCGCCACCATCGCTGGTGTGCTCATGGCCCTCTTCCTGAACAACGGAGGAGGCGCTTGGGACAACGCCAAGAAGTACATCGAGGCCAAGGGTCTGAAGGGCACGCCGCAGCACGCTGCCGGCGTCGTGGGAGACACCGTCGGGGATCCGTTCAAGGACACCGCCGGTCCCTCGCTCCACGTGCTGGTGAAGCTGCTGTCGACCATCACCCTGGTCTTCGCCGTGCTCTTCGTGGTCTGAGCTAAACCCCTTTCCATCCATTTTCTTTTTTTTATCCAGCATACCTAACGTTTATATGCTCGGTGCTCAATCTTTAAATAACAGATTTATCATGCCAAGGTAGTTAAGAGGATTCCTCATGTACATGTTGACCCAAAGGGAAAAGGTCGTTCGCATCCCACCTAACAGATTGGGCGATGATGTGGACCAGGTGGTCAATGAGTTGGCCCGCGAGTCCCTCGAAGGCCGTATCGAGGGCGACGATTCGCTCACGGTCATGATCAAGAACATCGAGCCGGTCGGCGAAGGCCGCATCGTGCACGGCGACGGGGCCGTCTACCAGACGGTCCGGTTCGATTCCCTGGTGTTCAAGCCCATGGTCAACGAGGTCGTGGAAGGTCACGTATGTGAGGTCCTGAAGTTCGGGGCCTTCGTGCGCTTCGGACCCTTGGACGGATTGCTCCACGTCAGCCAGGTCATGGATGACCGCATGGACGCCGACGAGTCCAACCAGAGGTTGATCGGAAAGGACACCAAGCGCGAGGTCAAGATCGGCGACCTGGTCAGGACCAGGATAGTCACCCTCTCCTTCAACGAGCGCAATCCCCGCGAGAGCAAGATCGGCCTGACCATGAGGCAGCCCGGCCTGGGCAAGAAAGAATGGTTGGCCGAGGACCGGGCCAAGAAAGGGGGACAGGAGAAATGAAGGTAGCCAAGGCCTGCAAGGTTTGCTTCGCCATCACCGAGGAGGACAAGTGCCCGCTTTGCGGCGGTGACACCTCCAAGGATTGGCAGGGCTACGTGGTCATCATCGACCACACCAAGTCCGAGATCGCAAAGAGGATGAACATTGACAAGAACGGGAAGTTCGCCCTCAAGGTGCGCTGATCTGGTCGTTCCGCCCAAGGGGTGGAACATGCCGGACAGCATGAGGGACGAATTGAGCATGCCATTCGGAAGCCTGTTCAAGGGCGAGGACGTCCTTGATGCGTTATCCGAATGCGACAGCGTCATAGCGGTGGGGGACGTGGTCTCCAGCACCCTTATAAACAAGGGCGTCATCCCCCATCTGACCGTTTACGACCGGCGCAACGAAAGAAGGGACATAGAAGCGGGTGAGCATCCCGCCGACCTGCTCCCGGTGCCGGAGATAATGGTGCAGAACCCCCCCGGGTCGATAACACCCGGGCTGGTAAAGGCCATGATGGATGGCCTTGATTCCCCGGACAAGACCAAGGTCCGGGTGGAAGGAGAGGAGGACCTGGCCGCACTGGTGTGCGCCGCCATAGCTCCGGCAGGGTCCTGCCTCGTATACGGGCTCCCGGGAAAGGGAGTGGTGTTGGTGCACACTGACACAGAGGTCAACAAGGCGGCGCAGAAACTGATACGCTCAATGGAGGTATTGAAGTGAAGATCGAGATCGAGAGCAAGAAGCCCAACGCCCTGATGGACCGCACCGAGGTTTCCTTCAAGGCTGACCACCGCGGAGAGGGTTCCCCCAAGAGGGCCGACGTCAAGGCCAAGCTGGCGGAGGCCCTGGCGGTCAACAAGGACAAGGTCGTCATCGACCACATGGAGACCGAGTTCGGCAAGGGCGTCAGCACCGGGTACGCCAAGGTCTACGGCAGCGAGGAGTCGGCCAAGAAGTTCGAGAAGAACTACCTGCAGGCCAGGAACGGTCTCGCCGAGCCGAAGAAAGTTGGTAAGAAGAAGTGAGGTGTGAACCATGGCTGCCAAGAAGAAAGAGGTAAAGAAGGAGACCCCCTCGGCAAAGAAGGACTACTACCAGGCGAAGGGGGAGAAGCTGGAACGGTTGAAGAAGAGCTGCCCCAAGTGCGGTCCCGGCGTGTTCATGGCCGAGCACAAGGACCGGACCTCCTGTGGCAAGTGCGGATACACCGAGTTCAAGAAGAAGTGAGCGCGTCTCGATCTTCCCTTCTCGAGAGAGCGGGCGAATAGGTCATGGGTTTACCGATGACCGCGGGCCTGTAGTGTAGCTTGGATATCACTGAAGCCTCCGGAGCTTCGAACTGGGGTTCGAATCCCCACAGGCCCGCCTTATCCCTTAATTCCAACACCTTATTATCCATCCATTCTGTTCTCCTGGACATGCAACTCACCCCGGAAGAGCAGGCCATGCTGGCCGGCAAGGAAGGCCAGGCCAAGCGCAAGGCCATGGAGCTTTTGGTGGCCTTGGGCGCGATTTACGGCGCTGACCGTCTCATACCCATCACCTCCGCTCATCTTTCCGGCGTTTCCTATAAGACCATCGGCGAGGGCGGCATCGACTTCCTGGAAGAGATGGCCGCGGACGGAAAGGTTACCGTACCCACGACCCTTAATCCCATGGGCATGGACGCCGAGCGGTGGAGGGAGATGGGGGTGGATGAGCACTTCGCCGAGAGGCAGCTTCATATCATATCCCTCTACGAAAGGATGGGCGTGGAGGTCAGCTGCACCTGCACCCCCTATCTTTTGACCAACCGGCCCAAGGTGGGCGACCACATCGCCTGGGCGGAATCTTCGGCCCTCTCATTCGCCAACTCCGTGCTGGGGGCGCGGACCAACCGGGAAGGCGGGCCGGGGGCGCTCGCCGCGGCCCTGACCGGAAGGACGCCGAACTACGGGCTGCACCTGGACCGGAACCGCAAGGCCACCCACGTGGTGGAGGTGGAGGCGGGCATCACCAAGGACGAGTGGTCGCTGGTCGGACACGCCGTGGGCAGGAAATTAGGGGCGTGCATCCCCTTCTTCCGGGGACTTGGCAACGATGTGAACGGACTCAAGTCACTGGCCGCGGCCATGGCCGCGGCCGGTTCGGTGGCCATGTTCATGGTGGAGAAGGTCACCCCGGAACAACCCGATACGCTGGAAGGTCTTCCAGTGGTCAAGATCACCCGACAGGACATCGAGGATGCCGTCAAGCGCCTCAGGACCGGGACCAGGCCGGACCTCATCGCCATAGGCTGCCCGCACCTCTCGGAGAGGGAGATGAAGGAGCTGGCCTCATTCCTTGACGGAAAAAGTAAGAAGGGCGACGTGGAGGTATGGTTCTGTACTTCCCGGGGCGTTTGGCTGCGCTGCCCTAAGGAAAGGGCGGTGCTGGAGCGCTTCGGCAAGGTGTTGTGCGACACCTGCATGGTGGTGGCTCCGATCGAGGGCATCCATAAGGTGACGGCCAGCGATTCCGCCAAGGCCTGCGCCTATCTTCCCGGGCTGTGCTCGCAGAAGGTGCTCTGCGGCTCCCGGCGCGAACTCATGGAGCTGATATCGTGAAATTGAAAGGACGCGAGATATTCAAGGGAAGAGCGATCGGACGCCTTTTGGTGCTGGACGAGGCCTTCAGCTTCCTTGGTGGCGTGGACCCCGGGACCGGATTGCTGACCGTGGCCTCCGGCAGGGAAGGGGAGAGCATAGAGAACCGCCTTTTGGTGTTCCCGCAGGGAAAGGGTTCCACCGTCGGCTCGTATACGATCATGGACCTGAAGAAGAACGGCCACCTGCCGGCGGCCATCATCAACGCTCAGGCGGAGACCATAGTGGCCACCGGGGCGGTCATGGCCGGGGTGCCCATGATCGACTCCATTGACATATCGCTTTTGAGGGATGGCGACCGCGCGGTGCTGGTCGGCGACGGATTGGACATGATGGACCTGGTAGAGAAGAAAGTGGTCACCTGCGTTCTCCGGCGGAAGAACAAGATACTGATCCTCAAGCGCAGCGAGAAGGTCGGCACGAACAAGGGAAAGTGGGCCGCGGTGAGCGGGTTCATCGAGCGTGGTGATAGACCGGAGGAGACCGCCCTGAAGGAGGTGGCGGAGGAGACCGGGATCACCACCGCCCGCCTGGAAGGGAGGGGCGAAACCCTGCGCATCCGGGACGGCACCTACGTGTGGAGCATCCACCCCTTCCTGTTCGAGATCGGGGACGAAGAGGTCAGGCTGGACTGGGAGCACACCGAGTATGCCTGGGTGGACCTTGCGGAACTTACGAGCTATGACACCGTCCCCGGCTTCCGCAAGGTGCTGGACCTCTTGGGACTATAAGGTCCCGTCCACTTCCTTCTCCAGCAGGTTCAGCTCGTTGGCGTCCAGGGTGGAGGGGTTCAGCACCATCATCATGATGGAGTTGTTTATGGCCACCTGGTCCCGCAGCGACTGCACGAAGCGCAGCACCGTGAGGAAATTATTGTTCGTTATCAGGTACTCCAGCCCGTCCAGCAGCACCACGCCCTGACCCTGGGTCAGGAACTGTTCCAATGAGTAGTTCAGCTTCTCCAGGTCCTTGGGGCGTAGGCTGTCCTCCTTGCCCACGTTGCTCAGCCAGACGATGGGCGTTTCGCCCAGTGCGTACTTGCTGCGGATCTTCACCGGGTAGTTGCGGGTGATGCAGAACCCCCGCTTACCCTCCTTCAATTGGCCCATGAACAGCTCGTAGGAACGGTCGGAACGATCGTCCTTGATCAGATAGCTGTAGCCGTCCTGCAGCCCTTCGACCTTGGGCGCCTCCGGCTCCTCTTCCAAGGCCTCCACGCGCAGCGAGGCGCCGCAGGCGGGGCAGTTCAGGTCTCCGGCCGTCACCTCTGCTCCGCACTTCTGGCAGTTGGAACAGCGTTGGAAGCCCCCTTCGGAAACATACTTGAGTATCTCGTCGATGGTCTTGCTGCCCAGCCCCGGGACCTCCTTCAGTTCGTCCCGGTCGGCGGCCTGCAGACGGTCCAGTGAATCGTACCCGGCGTCATAGAGCATCTCCGCCTTGAGCTCGTTCATGCGGGGGATGCGCAGAAGGTACGGCAGGAGATCCGCTCTCTCCATGGAACTGCCGCTGCCTTCCGGAACGGCCTTGCAGACCTCTGGTGAGCGGTCGAAGTAGTGCAGCACCCGGCGCACCTCGGCCTTGGAGAGCTTGGTAAGCTCCTCTATGCGGTCCTCTCCTAGTTGCCTGAGGTCCGTCTCGTTGCGGACCCCTGCGTCCACCAGGGCCTCAGCGATCTTGGAGGTGATGGCCGGGATCTTGGCCAGCTCCTTGATGGAATCCTTTAGGTTCATGGAGGTGACCCCTATCTCCACCTTCTCCCCCTCTATCTCCCATTTGCCGATCTGCTCTCCGCGGGCCTCCATGACCAGTTCCATGGACTTGGAGCGCACCTCGGACATGATGTGCTGCTTCCATATCTTGACGTACTCGGCGATCTTGGGGTCGGCCCGTATCTCGACCTTGATGAACTCCTCGACGTCCAGTTTCATCTCCTTGCGGGTCTGCTGCACCCGACGGATGATCTCCCGGGCGAAGCCTTCGGCCTCGATCTCCCGGGTGACCTCGAAGTCCAGATAGATCTCTCCTCCGCTGAACGTTGCGGCGTAGACGTCCTTCGGCAGGGAAACGGTGAAGGAGACCATGTTCGGCTCGATCTTGACCAGCTGCCCTTCGATGCCTAGCGAGTACTCACCACGCTGCATGCTCTCCTTTATCAGACCGGCCGGCCGGCTCTGCAAGAGCACGGCTATCTTGGAGGCCCATTGCCTGTAGACCTTCCCGATGGCCATGGGATTGGGGACGACGTTGAGGACGGTCTCCGACCACTCCTCGCCAGTGCCGACGTACTCCACCTCCTTGACGTTGGCCTGGGACATCAATACGTCCTCCAGGGTCTTGAGCGCCAGCAAGGTGTCGTTGCTGTCCACCTTGATCACCACCCGTTTCATCGGCCAGCGCAGCTTGACGTTCTTGAGCTGTCGCTCCCGGGTGACCGTATCCACGATCTCCTGCACCATGGACATCGCCTTTTCCAGGCGCTCGTCCACCTTGGTCAGGTCGCTGTTGGGCCAGTCCATCATGTGCACCGTCGGCTTGGAGCCGTCCATGTGTTTATAGACCTCTTCGGCCAGATGCGGGCAGATGGGTGCCAGCAGAAGGGTGGTGTCCATGATCGCGTCGTAGAGGGTGCGGTAGGCGGCCAGCTTCCCGGCGTCGCCCTCTTCGTTCCACATACGGTCGCGGATGAGCCTGACGTACCATCTGGACAGGTCGTCCAGTATGTATGTTTCCAGCGCCCGTCCGGCCTTATGAAGCTCCAGGGCGTTCACCTGGCGGGTGAACTCGTTCTTGAGCTTCTCCGTCCGGGATATCAGCCAGAGGTCCTCCTGGTTGAGGTGAGCGCGGACCGCTTCCCTGGTTATGCGCTGCGGCTCGAAGCTGTCGATGGCCATGTACGTTGTGGCGAAGTTGACCACGTTCCAGAACACGTTCAGCGTCTTGCGGGCGTTCTTGACGCCCTCCATCTGGAAGGGGATGTCCTCCCAGGGCGCTGATGTCTTCAGCATATAGAAGCGCAAGGCGTCCGCGCCATGCTCCTTTATGACCTTTCCCGGCTCCACGACGTTCCCCTTGCTCTTGGACATAGGCTGTCCTTGTCCGTCCAGCATCCAACCGTGCATGAGCACGGACTCGTAGGGAGCCCTGCCGAAGGCTATGACCCCGGCGGCCAGCTGCGAGTAGAACCAGCCGCGCGTCTGGTCGTGGGCCTCAACGATGAACTTGGCCGGCCATAGGCGCTCGAAGGCGTCCCTTCTCTTAGGGAAGCCCAGCTGAGCCCAGGAGGCCACCGCCGAATCGAACCAGACGTCCAATACGTCCGGTATGCGGCTCATCTTGCCGCCGCACTTCGGGCAGGTAAGCTTCACGGAATCTATCCAGGGGCGGTGGAGCTCCATGTCCTCCACGTAACCCTCCGCGTTCTTCAGCTCCTCGACCATGCCGATGACCCTCATCTCGCCGCAGCCACATGTCCATACCGGAATCGGTATGCCCCAGTATCTTTGGCGGGAGATGCACCAGTCCCGAGCGTTCATGGTCCAGTCGTACTCACGCGACGACCCGGCCCAGTCCGGGGTCCAGCGCACCTTCTCGATCTCCTCCAGCATCTGGTTCTTGACCTGGGTGACCTGTAGGAACCATTGGTCGGTCGTGCGGAAAAGTACTGGCGATTTGCAACGCCAGCAGTGGCCGAAGCGGTGCTCGATGGTGCCGCTGAAGAACAAGCGGTCCTTGGCCTCCAGGTCCTTGAGCAGCTCCGGGTTGGCCTTCTTGATGTGCATGCCGACGTACTTGCTTCCCACCAGGGGGGTGTATACTCCGGCCTCGTTCACCGGGCAGAACGGCTCCAGGCCGAACTCCTTTCCCAGCTCGAAGTCCTCAGGTCCATGGCCGGGGGCGATGTGCACCAGCCCGGTGTTGGAGGCCTCGACGGTCTTCGAAGGGAGCACCTTGTGAAGCCATTTTCCGCCGGCCTGTGATTGATATGGAACCTCCTCAGTGAAGGGCGTGATGTATTCCACGCCCACCAGGTCATCTCCCTGGATGGTCTGCAGGACCTCGTACTTCTCCCATCCTCCCAGGTCCTTGATCTCCTCCTCCAGCCCCTTCATGATGATGACCGTGTCGGTGACCCCTATCCTCCGGTAGCGGACCTTCACGTATTCGAAGTCCGGGTGCGCGGCGACGGCCAAATTGGCCGGTAACGTCCAGGGGGTGGTGGTCCATATGAGCAAGGAGACCTTGGGGTCGTCCTTCAAACGGAACTTGACATAGATGGAGGGGTCCTTCTCGTCCCAGTAGTCGATCTCAGCTTCCGCCAAGGCCGTCTCACATCGCGGGCAGCCGGGAAGCACCCGGCTGGCGCTGATGAGCAGTCCCTTGTCGTAAGCGCGCTTAAGGGTCCACCAGGCCGCCTCGATGTAGCCTGGGGCGATGGTGAGGTACGGTTTCTCCCAATCGAACCACACGCCAAGCTCCTTGAAGTCGGCGTTCATCTGCTTCTGGAAGTCCAGGGCGAAGTTCTTGCACGTGCCGACGAACTTGTCGATGCCGTACTCCTCGATCTCCTTCTTGTTCTTGACACCGATGGACTTCTCCACCTTGACCTCGATGGGCAGTCCATGCATGTCGTAGCCGGGAGTATCGCTCACGTTGAACTTCTGCATGCGCTTGAACCGGACGATCATGTCCTTGATCGTCTTGTTCATGGCCGTGCCCATGTGGATATATCCAGTGGTGTATGGAGGACCGTCCACGAAGTAGAAGTCCGGACCTGAGGCCCGCGATTCCTTGGTCTTCTTGTACGCGTCGGTATCGGCCCACTGGGCCTGCACCGACCGTTCCAGCGCGCTCGGGTTATAATTACCTTGGACCTGCTTTATCATCGCCGTCCCTTTACGCCCCTATTGGCCAACTTCCTTTTAAACCCGTTGGTCCTGGCTACGATCTCCGGAGCTATCGCAGGGGCTCAGAACATGTCTAGGCGCATTTGGTCCTTCTTTCCCGAGGAGAACTTGTCCAGTGCGCCGGTGACCCTTTTCTCCGAGAAGCCGTACTCCCCGCAGAGCATGTCCAGCACCTTCTGTCGTTCCGGGGGCTTCCAAACTAGACGGTAATCGTCGGTTCGCTCATAGTCCAGAAAGATGGACCGCACCTTCTCCATCTCCTCATCCTCCATCCCCAGGGAGCGCAGCGCCCCGGCCAATGTCCCGTGCACCTTGATGAGCTTCAACGCCTTCTTCGGCCCTATTCCCAATACACCGGGATTGAAGTCCGTCCCGACCAGGATGCACAGGTCCACCAGCTGCCTGCCGTTCAGCCCCAGGGCGGAAAGGGTCTCGTCGCGGTCGATGATCTGCATGCGCACCTCACGGTACTCATCCCGGCCGGGCATCTTGCGCCTTCCCGAGAGCGTAAGATTGCGCACCAGGCGCGGCGCTCCGAAGAGCAGGGAGTCAAAGTCCTGGGAGGCCGAGGCCCAAACGTCGCCATTGGCGCACATGTGGGCGGCCTGCGCCTCGCCTTCCTCCGGTGCCTGCACCACCGGTATGCCAAGATGGGTCAGCAGGATCCTGGACGATTCCACGATCTCGTTGGTTATGCGCGAGGACTGGGTGGCCTTAGAGTAAGCCTTCCTCACGTCGCCCTCGGCCTTGGCCTGCTCCCATTCCTTCTTGGCCGATTCCCGCCGCTCCCGCCGTTCTCGAATGGTGGCCTCCTTCTTCTCCGGCGGAACGCCGTCAAAGACATAGGCGGGCCGCAATCCCATCTCCAACAGGTTGGCGTTGCGGTTCAGAAGCCCTTCCAGATGTGATGTTATGCGCCCCCGGGGGTCCATCAGCGGAGTGCCGTCCGGCTGCCTGATGACCGACAGGAACTGATAGATCGCGTTGTAGGCGTCGATGGCCACGGTCCTGCCCATGAGGTCGCGTGGTTCCAGGTCCTTGGACAAAACCAGGTCGGAAAGATTTACGCCCATTTCGATCGAAGGTGTTATTGCTCTCGGCCATAAAGTTATTGTCCAAGGGACCAATGGTTTCTGCATGCGCGATGAGCACGGTGAGCCCGGAAGGAGGCCGGTGGAAGAAGGCCAGATCTACGAGGTGACGATAACCGATATCGGTGAGCGGGGGGACGGCATCGGAAAGATCGAAGGGTTGGTTATCATCATCCCGGACGCCACGCCCGGGGAGACCGTCAAGGTGCGCATCACCCGTGTAGAAAGGAAGGTGGCCTTCGGCAGGAAGGTCTGATCAGTCATCCGCCTTGGGTATGTAGAGCACGGTCAGACCGACACCCAGCCAGAGCATGGCGAACATTATCGCCCAGAAGCTGGGGGTCACGACCAGGGCGGCCAAAAGGAACAACAGGGGAGCGATGACAGTGAGGAAAATCACCATCTGCCTTCCAGACATCTTCATGTACATCGCACCCCGGATTGCCGACCTATCGATATGAACTTTACTGAGCTCAGTCCAGTTCCTTCTTCTTGTTCACGAACTTTATGCCAGCCCAATCCTCGTCCAAGGAGGATATCTTTACCTCGGCCATGCCGTGACCGGTGCCCACCTCGCGGACGGTGACCCCGACCAGATCGGAATCGATCTTCGAGGAGGTCCTGGGGTAGGATATCCAGATTATGCCTTCCTTCTTCAGGCTGCGCATCAGCTTGGGGAACTCCCGGCGCAGTTCGTCCTCGGAAGAGGTGAAAAGCTGTATGAAATCCAGTTCACTTTCCCCGCTGCCGGCCTCCACCACGTTCTTGGGGAGGCGGCCCAGGGCCATATCGTACTTGGAAGGAGCGTTGATAATGCGTATCCTCTGACCTTCCTTAATTCCCAGCTTGGCCACCAGTGATTTTTTGGAACCTATTCGCGCCATGATCGGACCATTCCCACGATGTGTAAAACCTTATCGTTTAAATACGACAAGGTTCGCCCTAGATTTCGGTTCACCGTTATTATACTTGCTATTGGGGAGATCGATCTAAAACATGTGCCAAAGGGCGATCTCCGCTTCCATGTCCTTTACTTTGAACAGCGCCGATCCGGCTGCCAGCACGGTGGCGCCCCTCTCTACGCACAGCTTTCCGGTCTCCCGGTTGATCCCTCCGTCGATGACGATCTCGAAATCCAGCCTTCGTTCGTCCCGGATCTCTCGCGCCCGTGCTATCTTCGGCAGCACGTCCATCCGGAACGATTGGCCTCCGAAACCGGGCTGCACGGTCATGATCAGCAGAAGGTCCACGTCCTCCAGATAAGGCTCCACCTTGGCCAGCTCCGTACCAGGGTTCAGGGATATCCCCGCCTTCATGCCCAGACGCCGGATGTGCGCCAAGACCCCTTTGACGTCGTGGGTGGCCTCTACATGCACGGTGAGATAATCGGCCCCGCATTCCGCGAAACGTTCCACGTACCGCTCGGGCATCTCGATCATCAGATGCACGTCGAACGGGATATCGGCGTGCGGGCGCAACGCCTTGATGACCTCTGGCCCTATGGTCAGGTTGGGAACGAACACCCCGTCCATGACATCTACGTGGACCCAATCGGCCTTGGCCTTCTCGACCCGGCGGACCTCCTCGCCCAAACGGGCAAAATCGGCGGAAAGAATGGAAGGGGCTACCTTGACCATGATGCTACCTCACACGAACGGTCTGGAGATGGCCCGCCGGCTAAAAATACTTTGGATTCATCGCCCGTCCGGTCAGGGGACCAGCAGCAATGGAACATTGACGTTCTGGCTGACCTGTCCGGACACCCCTCCCAGGGATATAGCCGACGAGCTTCCGGAGCCTTTCCTTCCCATCACCACCAGATGATGCTTCGTGGACGCCTTCAGTATCACGTCCGCCGGGTTGCCGGTCAGGGCGCTCAGACAATGGTCCACTCCCGATTCCTTCAGCAGGGAGGCCGCGGCGCGGGACTTGGCCTTGGCGATGGCGTCCACATCGCACACCGGGGCGGTCTTCTCCATGAAATAGTCGCAGTCCATGGGCGTCACCACCACCATCAGGGTGACGTAGGCGTCGGTCGGGACTATTAGGTCGCGGGCGAACTCCACCGCCCTGAGGGAGTTCTCCGAGCCATCGACACAGACCAGGACCTTGCGTCTGTCGCTCATGATGAAAGATTCCCCGGTCAAGCAATAAGCGTATCCCCTGAGGGAGCAATCCTATTATATCCGTAAGGGAGGTTCCAGGTGCATGGCGGAAGCTCGTCACGCTACCAAGGCCAAAAAGGCCTGCGATGTGAAGGGATGCGGTTCCGAGGCCGAGCGCTCCATATCCGGGGACGCGGCCAGCGATGCCAAGCTGAAGGTCGACGAAGGTCTGAAGAGGGTCCATCTGTGCAAGGACCACTACCGGGATTACAAGAAGGCCTCCCGCAAGGACCGAGAGCTGGGATCGCTCGGAAGGTGAATCAGGAAAGAATAATATCCTCAAAGGATTCCCCCGGGTCATGAAGGCAGGCTATATCCAGTTGCTCTCCAGCGCCGGTCTCTCCGGCGCGGCCCTGCTCATCCCCAACATGCTGCGGGACGAGCTTGGCGCCAATACCATGGAGATCGGTCTGATAACCGCCTCCTTCAACCTCGCCCTTTTCCTGTCGTCCTACATCTTCGGGCGCGCCTCGGACGTGCACGGACGTAAACTGTACATGCAGGGCGGTCTTGCCTTGACCGCCATAGCGCTTTTCCTTTTGATCTTCGCCAACAGCAAGGAGACCATCGCCGTGGTGCGTATCCTGATCGGGCTGTGCGCCGGCATATATCCATCGGCGCTCCTGACCTATGTTTACGAGTCGGAGGGGAAGATAGGCAAGTTCACCGCCTACGGCAGCCTAGGCTTCGGCATCGGTACCTTCATTGCCGGAATGCTCACCATCTATTACGAGATCTTCCTTGCCAGCGGCCTGATGCTTCTGGTGGCGTACTTCATATCCACCCGCCTGGTCTTCAACAGCGAGAAGGTGCACCAAGTGCCGTTGTTCCCGGCGGCGATGATCAGGCACAACTTTCCGGTCTATGTTTCCATCATGTTCAGGCACACCGGCGCCAATATGATATGGGTGGTATACCCCCTGTTCCTGGCGGACCTGGGGGCGACCCCGCTGTTCATTGGCGCCGTTTACGGTATAAACGCCGTCAGCCAATACGTTTTCATGCGCTATATCGACCGGTTCAAGACCAACCACCTGGTCATGGCCGGCTTCATATTCTCCATAGCCACCTTCCCCTCGTACACTCTGGCCACCCGGCCGGAGGAGATCATTCCCATGCAGGTCTCCATCGCCGCGGCCTGGTCATGCCTCTATGTCGGTTCCATTAAGTACCTGATGGAGAGGAACGAGGAGAAGGGCACGTGTTCCGGCCTGCTGCAATCTTTCCTGAGCATCTCGGCCATCATAGGCGCTCTGGTGGGCGGAATCACCGTTTTCGCCCTAGGATATCATGGCTCGATGTACATCGCCACCGGCCTGGCTGTCATCGGTTTCGTCGTGTTCATCATCGGAAACCGCTTTTTGGACATGAAGGAAAAAGGGGTTATAGCTCCCAAGGGGGTCTAGGTAGGCATGGACCTCACTTTCCTGGGCACGGGCGGGAGCGTCCCGACCACCAAGCGCAACACGCTTTCCATAGCCCTGCGCCTGGGCCCCGAGGTGCTGATGTTCGATTGCGGCGAAGGGACCCAGAGGCAGCTCATGGCCTCCTCGGTCTCCTTCATGAAGATCACCAACATCTTCATCACCCACCTGCATGGCGACCACTTCCTGGGGCTTCCCGGCCTCATCCAGTCCATGAACTTCTACGGCCGGGAGGCGCCGCTGCGCATCTATGGGCCGCAAGGCACGGCCAAGATGGTGGAGGCGGTGCTCGGCCTGGGGATATTCGATCGGCAGTACGAGGTCGAGGGACATGACCTGGTCCCGGGGAACGCCGTGAAAGGGGACGGTTACAATGTGGAGGCCTTCCGGGCCAGCCACACGGTCCCCGCCCTGGGCTACGCGTTCCAGGAGGACGACCGTCCCGGACGGTTCGATCCCGAAAGGGCCCAGGCGCTCGGGGTGAAGGAAGGTCCTAGCTTCTCACGTCTGGTGGAAGGGAGTTCGGTGAAGGTCGGCCATTCCATGGTCACCCCGGAGATGGTGATGGGGCCGCCCCGGAAAGGGCTCAGACTGGTGTACAGCGGGGACACCGCCCCCTGCCCGGAGCTGAGGGTGGCCTGCGAGGGAGCGGACGTACTGATCCACGAGGCCACCGTGGCCTCCGACCTGGAGTCGAAGGCCAGGGAGTTCGGCCACAGCACCGCTCGGGACGCGGCGTCGCTGGCGAGCGAGGCCGGCATCGGGGTTCTATACTTGGTGCACATAAGCGGCCGTTACGACGGGTCCGAACCGCTTCTCGATGAAGCACGCGGAATATTCTCCAATACGACGATTCCGAATGATCTGGATACCTTCGTTCTGCGTAAGGACAAATAATTCTTTTCAGAATAAATGTTCACAGCATCTTGAGAAGATCGGCCGAGGTGATGATGCCGGTCATATCTCCGTTCTTGCCCACCATCACCGCGTGTGAGCTACTGAGAAGGGCGGTCACCGCCTCGATGGGGGTGTCCTCATTGACGATAGGGAACGCCTCCTCCATGAGGTCGCTGACCTTTAGCTCGACGATCGTCTCCATCCTGTCCCCGTCCCTCAATCTGGCCAATATCTGGTTCTCGCTGATGCTCCCTACATGCTGGCGTCCCAGGAACACGGGCATCTGGGATATGCCTGAGGAGCGCATAAGTTCGGTGGCGGCCTTCACCAGCTCGTTGGATTGAACTCCCACGATCTGCCTGGTCGCCAGGTCCCCTGCCTTGTTGGCCTTGGAGTGGCGCCGGGACTCATCCTGCAGGGCGGTGAATATTCTTATCACCGCCTCGTAACTGCCCTTGATGCTTCCCCTCTCCAACTTGGCGATGGTCGATTGGCTGACCCCACTGAGCTTGGCCAGTTCCTGCTGCGTGATGTCCAGGGACTTGCGCGATCGTTTGATATCGCTCTCCGGGGGGAACTTCATGCTTTGTTGATGTCATTATTCATATATGAATATTAGAGTCAATCACCCTTATATCAAACCAGGAAATTCCACTGAGCTATCCAGGTCCCCCACGGGGGTTCTGCTCACAACAAGGTGAATGATTCATGGCTAAGGTAAGCGCAAAGGCGAAGGCCGCCGCCAAGCCGGTGGGCCGCAAGGTTTCCCCTAAGAAGGCATCCAAGAACATCGTGGTCGAGAGCATGAAGGCCACCCCGCTCGCCCACCAGAACGTGGAACTGGTGGAGAGGAAGGGAATAGGACATCCGGACAGCATATCCGACGGTATCGCCGAGGCGGTCTCGTTGGCCTTGTGCAAGATGTATCTGGAGCGATTCGGGGAGATTTTGCATCACAACACCGACCAGAACGAGGTAGTGGGCGGTCAGAGCACCCCCAAGTTCGGCGGCGGAGAGGTCTTGGAACCTATTCACATCATGCTGTCCGGACGGGCGATCACCCAGGTCAACGGTGAACGTCTCCCTTACAGCACCACCGCCATCAACGCTACCAAGGAATACCTCAAGCGCTTCCCCAATCTGGACGTGAACCGCCATGTGACCGTGGACTGCCGCATAGGCAAGGGTTCCTTCGACCTGATCAAGAACTTCGAGGCCCTCAAGGACCAGTGCAAGATGGACGGGTACGGCAACCACTGCCTGCTGGCCAATGACACCTCCTTCGGCTGCTCCTTCGCCCCCTACTCCGACACCGAGCTGGTGTGTCTGGAGACCGAGAGATACGTCAACGGCGCCATGAAGAAGAAGCTCAAGGAGGCCGGGGAGGACGTCAAGGTCATGTGCTCCCGCAACGGGAAGAAGATCAACATGACCATCGCCTGCGCCATGGTCGACCGCTACATCCCGGACGCCGACCACTACTCGAGCGTCGTGGAGGAGATGAAGGAGCGGGTGATGGACAACGCCACCAAGTACACCGATTACGACCTCTCGCTGGCCATCAACCACGCAGACAATCCGGCCACCGGTAACTTCTATCTCACCGTGACCGGCCTCAGCGCCGAGAACGGGGACGATGGCTCGGTCGGCCGCGGGAACCGCATGAACGGGCTGATCACTCCTTACCGCCCCATGTCCATGGAGGCCTCCGCCGGAAAGAACCCCATCACCCACGTGGGCAAGATGTATAACATCCTGGCCAACTGGATAGCCAATGACATCGTCAAGAAGAGCAACGGCAACATCGTCGAGGCCGACGTGCGCATCCTATCCCAGATCGGCCGGCCGATCAGTGATCCGGAGACCTGTAGCGTCCAGCTGTTCCTGGCCCCCGGCGCCGACGCTGCCAAGTGGCAGAAGGAGGCCTACGCCATATCCGACGAGTGGTTGGAGAACATCGGCAGGGTAACGGAGAAAGTTGTAAAAGGACAGGTCACGGTATTCTGAGGCATGAAGCTCGTCGATCTGCCCCGCTACGGTCCGGTACACCGTTTCGGCAACCACCACGTGTACCGCACGCTGATGGTGCTCTCGGACCAGAAACGCAAGGGACGCAAGCAGATAGCGGACGCGGTGGGCATCGGCGAGGGCAGCATGCGCACGATAATCGAATACCTCCGTGGACTGGACATGATCGATATCCGCCAAACGGGCGTCAAGATCACCCGCCACGGAAACGCCTTTATTTCCGACCTTCCGATCAAAATGGCCAACATCGGGCACGGCTCCATCGCCCTGGGCAAGGAGTGCGTAGCGGTCCAGATGAGCAACAACGGCAACAAGATCAAGCTGGGCGTGGAGCAGCGCGACTCGGCCATCATGGCCGGGGCGGAGGGGGCGACGACGCTGGTGGTTCGTGACGGAAAGCTTACCGTTCCCCCCGATTACGTCATCGACGATAACGATCCCGTTCTGGCCAAGCTCCTTCACGAGAAGTTCAACCTACGGGAGGGCGACGCCATCATAATCGGCACCGCGTCCACGGTCTCCAAGGCCGAGGACGGGGCGCTCGCCGCGGCCTTCGACCTATTGTAGGAGCCTTTCGATCTCCTTCCAGTCGTCCGTTTCCGGCAGGCAGGCGCCCTTCACGCAGAGCCTATATCCGCGGGCAAGCACCGGCTGCCCCTCCAGGTGTTCCGCCCTCACCGTCAGCAGGTGAGGATGATATCCTGGGAACGATGGATCGGAAGCTCCGAAAACCTCTAGGGTGCGCGCCTCCTCCCTCATCAGCACGCCGCACATGAACATGGCGTGGGCGGACGGGGTCGACCGCAGTTCGCGCATGAAATGCCTTTCCACCCCTTCCAGAGCCTCCACCGTGCGCGGGTCGTTGAAAAGGGACGACAGCTGTGCCAGCACGTAATAGGCCACGGAATTGCCGGAAGGGGCAGCACCGTCATAAAGGTCCTTCATGCGCATAAGCAGGTCCGGGTCCTCTCGGGAGATGTAGAAACCGCCATCCTCCCGGTCCAGGAACAGCACCATCATCTCCTCCACCAGTCCCAGGCACCTTTCCAGATGCTCCTTCTCCAAGGTGGTGAGGTACATCTCCAGGTGGGCCCAGGCCAGGCAGGCATGGTCGTCCAGCAGCGACGGTACGCCGACGTCGCCCTGGCGGTAGCTGTGGTATAGCGAGTCGTCCCTTACCATCTCCTTCTCCAAGAAGTCCAGGGCCCGGCGGGCCATCGGAAGGGCTTCCTGGTAGCCCAGGTAGCGATGCGCCCGGCAGAGGGCCGCCACCATCAGTCCGTTCCAGTCCGTCAGGACCTTGTCGTCCAGGGCCGGGTGCGGCCTTCCCGTCCGCAGGGCTCTAAGCTTCTCCCGGACCGCCATGTCCCAAGCGAGAAGATCATCTACGCTCATTCCCTTCGCCGCGGCATATTCCCGGAGGGGGGCGGTCCGATGAAGCACGTTGAGCCCGGAACGGGTGCGGGTGGCCTCGTCCCGGAAATTTCCCGAGTCCCAGATATCGTAAAGCTCCTTGAACCGCATCAGGTCCTCCGGCGAAAGCGCCGAGGAAAGATCTTCGAACTTCCACAGATAGAACGTCCCTTCCCTGCCCTCTGAATCGGCATCCTCCGAGGAGTAGAACCCTCCTTCCGGGGAAGTGAGGGTGCGTTCGACATAGGCGACCAGTTCAGAACCGGCCTGCTTGTACTCCCCATCGCCCGTTACCGCGTAACCTTCCGACAGTGCCATTAGGACCAGGGCCTGGTCGTAAAGCATCTTCTCGAAGTGTGGAAGGTGCCATCGGGGATCGGTTGAATATCTGTGGAAACCTCCGCCCAGGTGGTCCCTTATGCCACCGCGGACCAGGTTGTCCAGGGTCTTCACGGTCATTTCCAACGCATTACCCTCCTTCCTTTCCCGGAACAGGCGCAGCAGGAACAGCAGTTTATGCGGGGAGGGGAACTTCCTTTCCCCGTCGAACCCGCCGTGGCGAGGCTCGAAATCTTCGCCTAAATGCTGAAGCGTCAGATCGATAAGCTCGGAAACGTTCCCCTCGGAAGGGTCCCTTTCGAAGGAATCCAGCATCTCCAGGACCTTTACCGTCACTACCTTGATGTCCTCCCTTCCCTCCCTCCAAGTGCGGTTCACGGCCGGCAAAAGGTCCATCATTCCTGGCAATCCCTGCCGTGACCGCTTCGGCAGGTAGGTCCCGGCCCAGAAGGGCACCCTTTCCGGCGTCATGAGGATGGTCAAGGGCCAGCCACCGCCTCCGGTCATCATCTGGCATACTTTCATGTATAGGCTGTCGACGTCCGGCCTCTCCTCCCGGTCGACCTTGACGTTGACGAACCAATCGTTCATCATCTTGGCCACCTCCGGGTCCTCGAAGCATTCCCGTTCCATGACGTGGCACCAGTGGCATGACGAGTAACCGATGGAAAGGAAGATCGGGCGGTCCGTTGCCACGGCCGCCTCGAAAGCCTCCGCCCCCCAGGGATACCAGTTTACGGGATTGTGCGAGTGCTGTAGCAGGTAAGGGCTCCGCTCGGTCGCGAGACGGTTGGTAGGTCCGGCCATGATGGGTATTAACGAAGCTCCTCGGTAATCTACCTATTCCCGCCGTATAAAATATCATGGGGCAACAGTTCTTCTGCGTCCTTTGTTCCAGCGGGACAGGACGGCATATGAAAAGGTTTGGAAGGGATTTTGTTGGCCGATGGCGGCCAGAAACCCCTTTTTGCGTTTCTCCTCCTATATTGTCCGCGAGGGCCTTGAAATGCCCTCGAGACGAAGTTTATATGAAATGTGCAATTAAATAAATTTGCCTGGGGAAAATGTTGTAAAGGGTTTGGTGGATTTTTTTCCGCTCACCACTGCTCAAGCATGGGCAACATGACCCTCTCGGCCATGTTCTCCAGGGTCTCGATGCCGGTGACCTTCTGGGCGTACGGGGTGAGGGAGGCGATGTCGCTGCGCTGGATGTTCTTTAGGGTGAACTTCCGGCTTCCGGCCATCAGCTGCTTCAGTCCTTCTCCCAGACGGTCAACGAAGTAGGTGTACTCGCCGACGGCGCCGTAAGGAATGTCCGTGCCCAGCTTCTTGCCGGGGTAGCGGTGCTCCATCTCCTGGGCGGCGATGAAGAAGTTCTTCGGGTCGTTGCCATAGGCGGCAGTGAAGCTGCTCGGCAGGGAGTTCGTCTCCGCCAGCTTCATGAAGTTGGCGCTCTTCATAACGGTCAGCAGGGGGGCGCGGGCCATGGCGATGGCCTTGACCAACGGGGTGTCGCCCAGGTCGCTCATGGCCATGGACTTGTAGATCTGCGTCTCGTTGACGAAACCGCCGGCCATGACCAGATCGGGAATGAACTTGCCCTTCCTCTTCATGATCTGGGCGCACATCATCATCTGGGCCTGCAGATGCACGGTGGGGGTGCTCATCTCGTTCATCATCGGCACCGGGGACATTCCGGTCCCGCCGCCCGCTCCGTCGAAGGTGAGCATATCGATCTTTGCCTCGGACGCGGCCTTCATGGTGAACGCCACGACCTCCGGCCGATAGGCGCCGGTCTTCAGGAAGACGTACTTAGCGCCCTTGGACCGCAGGTCCTCCACGTCCTCGACGAAGGACTTGTGCTCCGGGAATCCCACGCGGGAGTGCCTCTCGAAGCTCTTGAAGGCCCCGGCCTTGAAAGCCTCCTGGACCTCCTTGTCCTCAGGGTCCGGCAGCACCAGGTATCCGCGCTTCTTCAGCTCCAAGGCGCGTTCCAGGGTGGTCAGCCTGACCTCCCCTCCGATGGCCTTGGCGCCCTGTCCCCACTTCCTCTCGATGATGTCGACCTCCAGCTTGCTGAGGGCGTATTCATCGACACCGCCACGCTGGTCCTCCACGTTGGTCTGCACGGCGATCCCGCCGTACATCCCGTCGTAAAGCTCCTTGAAGGAACTGACCCTGAAGGCCAGGTCGGGCGAGCTGGTGACCTTCCCCTTGGAATAAACGGACTCATGGTCCATTCCGCAGACGTTCTCGCCGACGGTCTGGATTATGCCGCTCATGGCCGCACCCTTGGCCATGGCGTCCCAGTGTCGCTTGGCCACTGCGGTGGAGCCCAGGCCGGCTATGACCAAAGGCACCTTCAGCTTGATGGGCTTCTTGGAGTGGGTGGCTACCGCGGTGGAGATGTCCACGTTCTCAAAGAAGGCCTTGTCCGAGGTCGGTTCTATGCCGTAGGCACCGATGAGCTCGGCCATGATCTGGAAATGCGACCAGTCAAGGTGAAATTCCTTGTTGGAGGCGGCGGTGCTCTTCCCGAAGTATTCGGGCATGGGATAAAGCACTTCCCGGCCCCGGAAGGCGGACTTGCCTACTTCGCAGAGGACGTTGCAGTCCTCCACGCATATTGGGCACATTCCGTTCACGGGGCTAATGTCTGGCACACGAGTTTTGGTTCCGGTGGTCGATCTGCTGTTTTCTATCGTATTCAAGGTGATCTCACTCCCCTTGCTAAGGTTTGTCACGTTGGCATATGGTGTCCGTATATGAATGTTATCCGTTAGAAAATAGACGAATGTACACAGACTATATAGGTAGAATGTACAAACGTCTTAATATTTAACCTTGACAACCTCCGTTCCTGGTCAATTGTCTATGTGACCATTTCGAAACGTCCTTATCCGATAAAGCAATCACTTGGGCAGGGTGTGACGATTGGCTATCAATCTGCTGAGGCTAGGGGTGATATGGGGGGCGGCAGTGGGCATCATACTGGCGGACGTCTTATACTTCTTTACGGATTCCCTCGCTTCATTTCTGCTCTTCATCCCCTGCGCGTTGATCGGTTATTGGTTGGCTAAACGCGCATTGCGCAAATGGGGTTCCGTGGAAGAATACCTCAAGGGACGCAAATAGGCCAACATTTTTAATCAGACCCTGCAATATCCACGGCAGGAGAAGGGATTCCTTTGCCAGACATAAGGGATAGGGTGGAAGACGACCGTGGATTGCTGAAGAAGATCCAATTGATCGTCCCAGGATTCCGTGGCTACAGGATCAGGGAGGACCTCAGGGACTCCGATCGTATGCTCAGGGCCGAGCTGGCCAAGAGGCTGGGGCTGCAGAGGTCCCAGCTAGAGGACGCCAGAAGGGCCCTGGTCAGGGAGAACCCCATGTCCAAGGCCCTGGAGGAGATCGGGGGAGCGGTGAACACCATGAAGAGGGTGGAGGGTGAGATCCTTCACGCCGAGGTGGGCTACTCCGGGATCGCCGCCGACGTCAAGATGAAGGAGAGCGAGCTCAACCTTCTTTACGAATACGATAATTCCATGATCGAGAGCCTCAACTTCATCGACGAAGCTCTCATCAGGGTGCCCGACATGATCAGGTCAGGAAACGATGCCGACCTTCGGGCAGCGGTGGAGACGGTCAGGGCTCGGGTCGACGGGCTGGAGAGCCGCTTCAAGCGCCGCAAGGCGGCCATAACCGGAACGGGGCTGTGATCACATGAGCTTGATCGGTGCTGAGACATTCAACTGGGAGGACGGGAACAAGCGGAACAACATAATGTACCGCATGCCCCGCAACATAAAGTTCAACGACAACATCGTGGTGCGCGAGGACGAGATCGCCGTGTTCTATCGGGACGGGAAGGCGTTCGCCTACCTGGACCGTCCGGACCGCTACGCCCTCACGTCCCTTAACGCGCCCATCATCGGCAAGGTCATCGAAGGTCTATCCGGGGTAAGGCAGCAGGCCGAGGTCGTCTACCTGCAGAAGAGGGCCTTCGACGGCAAGTACGGAAGTAAGCAGCCTTACCAGTTCCGCGACGCGGAGTTCGGGATGGTCAGCCTGCGCGTCTTCGGGGAGTTCCGCTATAAGGTCGGCGCTCCGGAGAACTTCGTCAACCAGTTCGTGGGGACCTTCAATTACACCACCTCCGCAGAGGTCGAGGACCGCATAAAGGAGCAGATGGTGGTGCTGATCTACAACGCCATCGGCGAGCTGAAGAACAAGGGCATGGGAGTGGCCGACCTGGCCAGCCAGCTCATGAACATAGAGCAGGTGGTGCTGGCGAAGGCCAAGGACCACTTTGAGCTGTACGGCGTCCTGATCGACAAGGTCTCCGGGATGTACATATCGCTGCCTGATGAGGTGCAGAAGGCGGTGGACATGCGGGCCTCCATGCAGATCCTGAACACCAACTACGCCACCTATCAGGCTGGACAGGCCATGCGGGAGGCCGCTTCCAATCCCTCGGGGGGAGCGGCCGCGGCCGGTGTCGGCGTAGGTGCCGGTTTCGGCGCGGGATATATGATGGTGGACGCCATGAGGATGGGCGGGACGGCCCCGCCCGCAGGAGCTCCGGCGGCAGCGCCGGCCGCTCCCGCCGCTCCGACCGTCGCCTGCCCCAAGTGCGGCACTCCCAACCCCGTCGACGGCAAGTTCTGCCGCAACTGCGGGAACAAGATGCAGAACAACACCGTGAAGTGCGGCAAATGCGGCAACGAGGTGCCATCGGACTCCAAGTTCTGTCCGGAGTGCGGGCAGCAGCTGAAGGGCAGCAAGAAGTGCAGCAAATGCGGCAAGGAGTCGCCGATGAACGCCAAGTTCTGCCCGGAGTGTGGAACTGGCTTCTAAGGTGTTCAGATGGCCAGCATGAAGTGCACCAAATGCGGGGCACCGGTGGAGTTCGACGTAGGTGACAAGTTCGTCAAGTGCTCCTATTGCTCCTCGCAGATATTCGTCGACAGGTCCGGGGCTGGTTTCTACTACGCCCTGCCGTTCGCCGTCCAAGAGAACGACGCGGTCGGCATTTTCCGAAGGTGGGCCGGCGGGTCCACCCGGGCCAAGGACCTGGACAAGCTGGCCCAGGTGGCATCACTAAAGAAGCAGTATTTTCCCGTCTACATGTTCAAGCGCGACCTGAACGGCATGGAACAGGTATACATCGAACCGGCCGCCTCGACCACGTTACCGGGATTGCACAATCTCAAGGTTCCGGGCGGGGACCTGAAGATATTCGATGAAAAGTTCAGCACCAACGGGGCGGAGATGATCAAGATCGACATCGAGATGGCTCCATACTTGAGCAGTTTACCCGGGTCGCCGAAGGAGCAGGCCCTGGTGTACTTCCCCATCTGGAGGCTGGACTACGTCTTCGAGCAGAGGACGTATGTCGTCGTCATCAGCGCCTCTTCGGGAGAGGTCTTCTCCGGAGAGTTCCCGCCGCGCAGCTCTGGCGCGTACATCGCCGTGGCCGGACTGGGCTTCGTGGCCTTCCTGGCCGAAGGGCTGCTGGCCATCATATCACCGCTCCCGGCGATCGGCCTCATGGCCGTCACCGTCGTCGGCGTGTTCGCCGCGTCCACCTACGTGGCCAGGAGGATGTGACCATGTCCATCAGCGTCGGTCTCAACTGCCCCGCCTGCGGCGGAGCGATACAGATCAGCGAGGGAGAGAACGTCCTCAACTGCAATTACTGCGGCTCGCTTTTGTGGGCGGAAGGGGACGCCGGTGTCATGACCGTGGCCTTCCGTAACGTCCAAGGGAGGGATTCAGTTCTCAGGGCCACCGAGGAATGGTGGAAAAAGGGGTTCAAGGCCAGGGACCTGAGGGTCAAGGGCAAGCTCCTGGAATGCTATCCCATCTACCTGCCGTTCTGGAGCACCACCACCAGGGTGGCCGGCTGGATATGCGGTTACGAGGAAAGACACCATACCGATCGCAACGGCAACACCCGCACCGAGCGCATTCCGAAGGAGGAGATGGTGCTTCATGATTACCGGTACACTAACATCGCCTGCGACCCAGGCGATCTGGGAATAAAGTACCTCAGGAACATCAACGGGGAGGCTTCCTTCGCCGATTTCGAGAGCATCCCCACGTTCGAGAGCACCACCAGCAAGGACGACATGGTGGAGATGTCCAAGCAGAACGCTTTGGCGGACGCCAGGAGCGACGCCAACGTTCCGCACATCACCTTCGAGAAGGTGACGGCCATTCCCAAGCAGATCAGCCAGATATTCTATCCGGTCTGGGTCGTCCGCTATGCGTACGGGGAGAGGATGTACATGGCCACCGTGGACGGCGTGACCGGTCAGGTGCTCTCCGGTCGGGCGCCTGGTGACGCGCTGTACCAGAGCTTGGCCATGACCGGCGGGACGTCCGTCAGCGGACTGATCGCCGCCGGGTCCCTGGCACTGGGGCTGGGCACCGGGGAAGTCGCCATAGCCATAATCGGCCTGGTGGTCGGGGCGGTCATATTGGGCTTCACCTACCGTTTCTTCCGGCACGGCTCGGAGATCATCGAAGGCGATTTCGATGACAAACGAACATCTGACCTGGTAAAGGAGCTCCAGAAAGGGCTTAGGTTCAACGTGGGAGGGTTCCGGATATGAAGGTCCTGCAGATCAAATGTCCGAGATGCCAGCAGCCCATCTACTCCAAGGTCAAGGACCGGGCGTTCTATTGCAACCATTGCCGGACCATGCACATACGTAACGGCGGACCGAACATCATCGACTTCGACATCGGGGAGTTCAAGGTCAACGCCCCGGCGGACCGCATCTACATGCCTTTCTGGAGGTTGTTCTCCACGTTCTCCATCAACCAGTCCAAGGTGGCCGGGGGCACCTTCCACAAGCTGGGACGGATGATAAAGGGGGACGCCAACGGCGGCAACCTTTTCATCTACGTTCCCGCCTGGGAGACGGAGGTCAACGAGTTCAAGTACTGGTCCATGGGATTCACGGAGAACCAGCCTATGTACTCGCTGCGCCAGGACTTCAACAACGTGGAAAGGGGGCCGGCGTCCGTATCCAAGGAGGAGGCCATGCAGCTGGCCGATTTCGTCATCGTGACCATGGAGGCGGAACGACCAGGCACCCTGCAATACCTCGATTACAGATTGCAGGTGCATGATGCCCGATTGGTCTATCTGCCCTTCGTGCGCGGACCGTCGGGACTGGCACCCGGCTTCTGAGCGTACAAAGATTGAATATCCGTTCGTAGATATTCGATGCTCATGGCCGAGCTTCGCCTCAGCAAGGGTTTGATCGCCGCTATAATCGCGATCGTAGCGGTTGTTATAGTGTTGATGATGGTCGCACTATCCTACAACAGCATGGTTTCGAAAGAACAGGGCGTGGAGAACGCTTGGGGCAATATCGAGGCTCGGTACCAGAGGCGGATTGAGCTAATTCCAGCGGTATACGAAGCAACAAATCTATCCATCGATCTGCAGGTCGATCTGTTGACCAACATCACTCTGGCCAGGACCCAATGGCTCAATAATATTGGTAATATTCCGGCACAGGTCAATGCCACGGAAACACTCGATAGGAATATAGTGCTATTATTGGCGACATATGAGAACTACCCTCCTGTGGATAGTACTGCTATATTAAATTTGCAAGCAGAGCTTTCATCGACCCAAGGAATGATAGACGCGGCCAGGATATTCTATAATGACGCAGTAAGGGAGTATAACACAGCGATCAAAAAATTCCCCAACGTCATGTTCGCTGGCATGTTCGGCTTTGAGGAAGCGGTCTACTACTCGCAAGGGATGTGAACAACCAAATGCGCATTTCGCGCCCTATGGCGATCACGATCATAACGCTGGTCGTGGTAACCCTGCTAGTACTGGCAGGGTTTGCCATATGGAACTATTTCAAACCCGATCCTCGATTCGAAGGCATCCCTGAGCTCGAATACTACGTAACCGACGAGGTCGGTGTCCTCTACAACTACTACGAAATCGAGGAAGTTTGCTACACGGTCGATGCGGAATCCTCCTGTGAGATAGCAGTTCTAGTGGTGAACAGCACCTTGCCGAGGAGTGCCAACGAGTTCGCGCTCCGCACCTTCCAGATGAACGAGATCGGTAAGGAAGGTAAGGACAACGGGGTGCTCATACTCATCGTAACCGGCACCAGGGAGTGGAAGGTGGAGGTCGGTTACGGCCTGGAAGGCGTCATCACCCCCACGTTCCTGAACCAGGTGGCGACAGATTATGTTGTTCCCTATCTGGAGAGGGATGACTATGGGGAAGGCGTCTATAACATGGCCCTTTTCATAGGCACCGAAATACTTGATAAATACGAGGGATCCGAATCGGGAGACCCGGCATTCCCTATCAATGGGATCCCCCTGACCGTTACGCATTGGGCCATAATTATCATCGTGATGATCGCGCTGACCGCAGTGACGCGGGGACGCATCTGGTACCTTCTCTTCTTCATTCTGACCTTTGGACGCGGAGGAGGGGGATTCGGAGGCGGTCGTTCCGGCGGCGGTGGCGGAGGTGGGAGGTTCTGAACAATATGATCGCGCCCAAGAGGTCCAAACGCCTTCTTTCAACAACCTTTAATTAATCACGATTTAATCAGCCAAAAAGTTAGGTGCGACAGATGTCCGTAAGGTCCAGCGAGATTGAGGCGAAGTGGCAGGAACGTTGGTATGCCGAGCGCATCAACGAGGTCGAGAACGACGGCCGGCCCAAGTTCATGTTGATCTTCGCTTACCCCGGGGTCACTGGATATCTGCACGTCGGGCACATGCGCGGCTTCACCTATGTGGACGCGATAGCCCGATTCAAAAGACTTGAAGGTTACAACGTCATGTTCCCGGTGGGCACCCACGCCACCGGGAACGGAGCGATCAGTCTTGCTGCCAGGATCGCCCGGGGGGACCAAAGGACCATAGACTACCTTTGCGGCAACACCTGCCCGGTCGATGCGCTGGATTCGCTGAAGGACCCCGTGAAGGTGGTGGAGTTCTTCAACGAGGTTTACGTTAACCAATATTGGAAGCGCTTCGGTTTCATGTGCGACTGGAGACGATTCACCTCCACGGTGAAACCGGACTATCAGAAGTTCATCCAATGGCAGTTCCGCAAGCTGATGGAGAAAGGGTTGCTCATCCAGAAGCCTTACTATGCCCCGGCCTGCGTCACCCATGGGCCGGTGGCCATCGACGCTTCCGAAACCGATATCCAATGCGGCGGTTCAGCCGAGACCGTGGAATATACCCTTCTCAAGTTCAAATGCGGTGACATGTACCTGATGGCCGCCACGCTAAGGCCGGAGACCGTCTTCGGGCAGACTAACTTCTGGGTGAACCCGAACGCTGATTACGTCAAGGTCCGGGTCATGGACGAGACATGGGTGGTCAGCGAGGACGCCTACTTCAAGCTCACTTACCAGATGGACGGCGTGGAGAAGCTCGAGCCGGTGAAAGGTTCCGATCTGATCGGCCTAAAGTGCCTGGCGCCAATGGTGCACCGGGAGATACTCACGCTGCCGGCGGACTTCGTCGACCCGGGCGTGGGAACCGGGCTCGTGACGTCCGTTCCCTCGGACTCCCCGGACGACTGGATATCTCTCAGGGCGGTGCAGGAGGACGACGCAACCCTCGACCTTTACGGACTGGACAAGGCGGCCGTGAAAGCGATAAGGCCTATCGCCATCATCGAGATGAAGGGCTGGTCCGACCTTCCCGCCGTCGAAGTGACGGCAAAAATGGGCATAACCGCTCCTGGCGACCCCAAGCTGGAGGACGCCAAGAAGCTGGTGTACAAGGACGGCTTCCACACCGGCAAGATGAACGCCACCGCCGGTGACTATGCCGGTCTTCCGGTGATGGAAGCGAAGGAACGCATGAAGCAGACCATGATCGCCTCGGGAGAGGCCGCGGTGATGTATGACCTGTCGGAAACGGTCACCTGCCGCTGCGGAGAGCGCGTCGTCATCAGAAAGGTCGACGACCAATGGTTCATCGATTACGCCAACGCCGAGGTGACCGCCGCCTCCAAGGAGCAGGCCAAGAACATGGAGATATTCCCGGCGGAATACTATCAGAACATACACGGGGTCCTCGATTGGTTCAGGGAGCGCGCCTGCGTCCGACAGGGCAACTGGATAGGAACCAGGTTCCCGTTCGACGAGAAGTGGATTATCGAGGCCATCTCCGATTCCACGCTGTATCCGATATACTATACCATCTCGAAATATGCCAACGATGGTTCGATAAGGGCGGAACAGATGACCGAGGAGTTCTTCGACCTGGTCGTTCTGGACAAAGGGGACCCCGCCAAGGTGGCGGCGACCACCGGCATCGACCAGGCCATTCTTGAAAAGATAAGGGACGACGTGCATTACTGGTACCCCCTGGACCTCAACCTGGGCGGAAAGGAGCATCTGACCGTGCATTTCCCGGCCTTCCTGATGAACCACGTGGCTCTGCTCCCGAAGGAGATGTGGCCCCAGGGGATCTTCGTCAACTGGTGGGTGATGGGAAAGGGGGGCAAGATATCCAAGTCCAAAGGTGGTGCTCAACCCATCCCAGGGGCGGCGGAGGAGTTCGGAGTTGACGCCCTGCGCCTTTACTACTCTCACATCGCCTCCCCCTTCGCGGACGTGGACTGGGACAATGAGGCCGTGGAAGGATACACCGCCCGCACCGAGAAGATGGAACGAACGCTGCTGGACCTAATGTCTCTGAACGGTGAGCAATGCGACGTCGACGGCTGGATGGTCTCGCGCATGGCCTCCCGCGTCCTTCGGGTGAAGGAGATGATGCGGACCTACGACCTGCGCTCCATGGCCAACGAGGTATACTTTGAGGCGTTCAACGACCTGCGATGGTACCAGAGGAGGGGAGGATGCCACGCTCCCACCGTCAAGCGTGTCCTCGACCTGCTCCTGCCATTGATGATGCCCATCACCCCCCACACCGCCGAGGAGCTGTGGGAAGCCTCCGGGCGTGACGGACTGCTATCCGCCTCCCTGCTTCCTGAGATCAGGGAAGGCGAGGTGGACGTATCCAAGGAAAGGGCCGAGGACTATCTACGGTCGATGATGGACGACGCCAATGAGATACTCAAGGTCACCGGGATGAAGCCGGTCAGAATGACCTTCTTCACCACCGCGCCCTGGAAGCGCGAGGTGGTCTCCATGGCCGTGGAGCTGCACGAGAAGGGCGAGCTCAAGGTACCCACCCTTACAAAAATGGCCATGGCCAATGAGCTGGTCCGCGTTCGAGGCAAGGAGGCTTCCGACTTCGCTCGGAAGACGGCCGAGGACCTTATGAGGAGATCACCGGCCGAGGCCAAGAAGCTGGCCCAGCGGTTCGACGAGCTCTCTTTCCTCAAGGCGAGCCAGGATTTCCTGGAGAAGGAGTACGGTTGTGCGATAGCGGTGCATGAGGCCGGAGAGCCTGGCGTCGCCGATCCGCAGAACAAGGCCCGGCAGGCCGCTCCCTGGCGCCCGGCGATATTTGTGGAGTGATCAGTCGCCCCAGCGTTTGAACAGCTCGTGTTCCTGCCCCAGCTGGTCCAGTATCTTGCCGACCAGGAAGTTGACCAGGTCCTCCACCGTCTGCGGTTTGGGATAGAATCCGGGGCTGGCCGGCAGTACGGTCGCCCCGTACTCCGCCAGACGCAGGGAGTTCCGGAGCATGATGGGGCTCTGCGGGGTCTCCCGGGGGACCAGGATCAGCTTGCGGCGCTCCTTCATGCAGACCGCCGCCGCCCGGGTGACCAGGTTGTCGGCTATGCCGGAGGATATCTTGGCCAGGGTGGATTCGGAGCAGGGGCAGATGATCATGGCGTCGAAGCGATGACTTCCAGATGCGACCGGGGCGAACAGCTCGTCCTCGTGATAGACCTCGTCAGCCAGCTGGACCACTTGCTCCACGGTGTATTCGGTCTCCGCTTCGAGTATCCGCTTCGCCGTCTCAGTGATGATGAGCGCCTTCTCCCCTTCCAACTCCTCGAGCAATCTTATCCCGTAGATTATGCCTGAGGCCCCGGTGATCGCCACAACGGTCTTCACGAATGCGATTAAGGTTTGACGCGTATTTCAAATCTTACGCTTGGCGGTCCAAGATGATTTATCTACCCGGACGCCATCGCCTGCCCGGCCAAAAGAAAATGAGGCCCAACCCGCCCCGCGGTCTTCCTGGTGCGGGTCCCAGAAGGGGTATGGACCACAAGAATCTTTATATAGAGGTACCATATTAGTGGCCGAACATACCATTTGGTCTAGTTGATATCTGAAGTTCATTGAGGTTGGTTAAGATGGTTACGGTCTATGATGCGCCCTCCGAGAAGCTGATCGCGAACGTTGCCCAGAAGTTGAAGGACTCTGGCTCAGTGAGCCCACCCGAGTGGGCGGAGTTCGCCAAGACCGGCGTTCACACGGAGAAGGCCCCGATCCAGGTCGACTGGTGGTACACCAGGGCGGCCTCCGTGCTGAGAAAGGTCTATATCAAGGGTCCGATCGGTACCTCCAAGCTCGCCGCGGAGTACGGCGGCTTCAACGACCGCGGGTCCAAGCCGAACAAGGCCGTCAAGGGAAGCCGCTCCATAATCAGGAGGTCCCTGATGCAGCTGGAGTCCGCCGGCCTGGTCGCCAAGAACAAGAACAACGGGCGCGTCGTCACCCCCAAGGGCCAGGCCCTTCTGGACAACGCTGCCAAGGAAGTCATCGACTCCAACTGAACGAGGTGATGTACGTGGACGATGCTGAGCTCATGGAACTGCGCCGGCGCAAGATGGCCGATATGCAGCGCCAGGGTGAGCAGCAGGCCGCCATGGAGCAACAGGCCCAGGCCATGGAGGCCCAGCGGCAGGCGATCCTTCGCCAGCTACTGACCCCCGAGGCCCGCGACCGACTGGCCAACGTCCGTATGGCCTATCCGGACATAGCCCGCTCCGTCGAGGAACAGCTCATAAGGCTGGCCCAGATGGGGCAGATAAACTCGCAGATAGACGAGCCTACCCTGAAGCAGATCCTCAGGAAGGTTTCCCCTCAGAAGAGGGAGATTAACATTGAGAGGAAGTAATATGGCACGCAACAAGCCCGCCGCCATGAAGGCGCGATTGATGAAGAAGCTGAAGCAGAACCGCCGGGTGCCGGCATGGGTCATGATGAGGACCGACCGCGCCTTCCTGCGCCACCCCATGAGAAGGAACTGGCGCCACAGCAAGCTGAAGGAGTGATCCAGATGGCCGAAGAGAACGAGTCAGTTTACGTCATACCGCTCACCAAGACGAAGATGGTCCCCACCCCCGGCCGTTCCGACCGGGCGGTAAAGGAGATCCGCGCCTACATCGCCCGCCACATGAAGACCGAGGAGGCCAGCGTGTGGATCGACCCGAAGGTCAACGAGGCCATATGGGCGCGCGGAAAGACCGCCCCGCCGAGCAAGATGCGGGTAAAGGCCGTCCGTTTCGAGGACGGACTGGTCGAGGTCTCCCTTCCCTCCGAGTGAGCGCTAAAACATGTTGCGGGTCTCTAACTACAACGGCGTGGAGTTCATCGGCGTATATGCTGTGGCCAACGAGGCCTTGGCCATCCTGCCCATGGATTCCGACGACCGTTTCCAGGAGGACATCTCTACCGCCCTGGACGTCAAGTGCCATAAGGGCACCATCGCCAGCACCAACCTCATCGGTTCGCTGGTGGCCATGAACTCCTATGGGGTGGCGGTGAACAGCTTCGCCACCGACACGGAGCTCAACGTCTTTTCAAAACTGCAGGTGGCCAGGCTAGAGGATCGCCTGAACGCTTGTGGGAACAACATCTTGGTCAACGACCGCGGCTGCCTTGTCAACCCCGAGATGAACGACCAGAGCTTGCACGTTTTGGAAGAGGTTTTCAATGTCGAGGTCGTCCGCGGCACCGTGGCCGGTCAGAACACCGTCGGTTCCGTTTGCAAGGTCACCAACAAGGGGCTTATATGCCATCCGGCCTCCAGCCCTGCCGACCTGGCCATGCTGAAGGCCCTCTTCAAGGTCGAGCCGAAGATAACCACTCTGAACTACGGTTCCCCTTACGTGGGCGCCAGCATAGTGGCGAACAGCAGGGGCGGCGTGGTCGGTTCCCGCAGCACCCCCATCGAACAGGGCCGTGTGGAAGAGGCCCTGGACATCATAAGCTGATCACTGTGAGAACACCCAGTATTCGGTGTTCTCCGGCAGGTCCTCCGCCTCGAACTCCACCTCATTTCCGACGCGGACAACTTTCTCCTCGGGGAGGCCGCGCAGGAATCCGTCAGCGTTCTGGATGGACATGGAAAGCCCTCCTACGCGGAAGTGCATGGGTATGGCCACCTTGGGACCTATCGCCCGCACCAATTGCTGCGCCTGAGCGCCATCTATGGTGAACACCCCGCCCACTGGGACGAAGAGGACGTCGATCTCCCCCAGTTCCTTTATCTGATCGTCCGAGAGCATGTGGCCCAGATCGCCAAGATGGCAGAACCGCACCCCGTTCAAGGTGCAATGGAAGATGTTCATCTTCCCTCTCTTCTCTCCGTTCACATCGTCATGGAAGGCGGTAATGCCCCGAATGGCGATCCCCTTGACGCTCCTGGGGGAGACATCCCTCACCATCACGTACTCGCCTTTGATCACCCGCACCGCGTTGTGGTCGAAATGATCATGACTGATGGTGACCACATCGGCCTTCAGCGATGGGGGCTTGACCCCTATGGAACGTCCATCGTGAGGGTCCATGACCAACGTGGCCATGTCATTGATCTCAAAGCAGGAATGCATGTGCCAGACGAGTCTCATTATGCTCACCTAGTCCTCAGATGAGAACTCGATGCCGCAGGCAGGGCATCCATCGAAATTCTCTTCCACCTTCTCATGGCACTTCGGACATATGAAGACCTCGTCCCCTCCTTTCTTGCGAAGGGATGGGAAAACCACCGCAGCGCCATAGATGATCATGAAAGAGCTCATCGCCCCCCCGCCCAATCCCTCTGCGACCCCCAGCAATCCTACCGCGGTGAGGGCAAGAACCACCAGATAGGCGACCGATCCCACTGCCAGGGCGGCTATGGCCACGGTACCAGATGAAAGGGCATGGGTCCCGAAGCCCATTGGCACCGGCCTTTCTTGCAGCCTCTCGACCTCCACCAACTTCAACCTGATGGTCTCATTGGAAGCGTTGGAAGATACCGTGACCTCTTCCTCATCGCTGCCTACGCTCTCGATCGGGGGGACCTCGTCCGTAGGCGATCGCACCACCTTCAAGGTGACCTCGTTGGCCGGAACGACCTCATCCATTTCTTCAGGAACGGCCGATGGTTCACCCACCTCTTCCGGCGTCTCGAGGATGGGTTCCGACACTTCCGGAATCTGTTCATCCTCCTTCACCGGTTGGGGCGGCAGATCGGGCTCAGCCACCTTATCGAGCGTTTCCTCAGCGGTGTCATCGTCCGCCCCCTCCATTGGAGCGGTTTCCAGGGCGATATCGGCCGATGCCACTTGACCAATCTCAGGTTCGGTGACCGCAGGAACGGCAGATACGGCCTCTGATGCACCGTTCGCTTCGGAGAACCGGGAAGGTTCCTCCACGAGTTCGGTGGCAACGTTCCCTTCGCGTTCCTGTAGGTGGGACTCTTCGTCCTCGACCAAGGGGACAGGACCGGCCTCCCTGATACTCAGCTTCTCCTGGGCAGCCGGCTGGCGATGGTATTCATCCCTGGCATCACGGCCCTTGTCCCGGGCGGTCTCCTCATCCAGCTCCCTGAGGGCCTTTCCTACGTTCCCGGCCTCCTTGATACCCATGGTATGCGCGGCCGGGGAGTCCTTGCGAATTATGGTGGAGGCGATGCGTTTGGAGGTGCGGTCGTCCATCGGCCTTCGCAGTTCCACCTTGTTAAGGGATTCCAGGTCCCGAATGTGTTGTTGCCAATCATCGGAAGAGCCAAGGTTCTGCCCGCAGAAGTCACATTGGGTCGCACTAGGCTTGTTGCGAAGCCCGCATTTCGGGCATTCCTTGAAACTGGACTTCCTCTCCATTTCAACGACCTATACCAGAATCCCCCATTATACCTTTTTTGCCCTGAGCGGTATAAAATATACGGGTGATGGAGGATTCATCATTCAATAGTCAATGCATTATTTTTATATAGAAGGATGCTGGATTGATAAGCAGATGAAGGTCCTTATCCTTAGCGTCGATCGCGACGACGATTTCGGCAAGAAGGCCGGGCTGAACAGCCCCTTCATAGGTCGCGAGGAGAACGCCAACGCCGTGATGGCATTGGGTTTGAAGGACGCCGAGGACAGCGACCTGAACACCGTCATGGCCGCCCTCGGCATGTACGACGAGATGCTCAAGAAGGGCGAGGACGTGGAAATAGCCACGATCTGCGGGGACGTGAAGGTCGGTTACGAGTCGGACCTGGTGCTCACCACTCAGCTGGAGAACGTCCTGGAGGTGGTAAAGCCGGACCGGGTCATCCTGGTCAGTGACGGGGCAGAGGACGAATTCATCTATCCTATGATATTCTCCAGGGTCAAGGTGGATTCGGTGCGCCGGGTATGGGTGAAGCAGGCCCCCACCGTGGAGGGCACCTACTACATCATCACCAAGATGCTGGCCGACGACAAGATGAGGAAGCGCATCTTCACCCCCCTGGGCCTGGTCCTGACCGTTCTCGGCCTGTTCAACATTCTACCCCAACTGTTCAAGATACTAGCACAGGAGGCGAGCGTAGAGACGGTCGCCAGCATGGGATGGGGGATGATCGCCCTGGTGCTCGGGCTTTACATGCTGTTCTTCGCCTACCGGGTCCCCGAGCTGGTGGAACAGTCGATTAACAACACCGGGACGGCGATAAGGAACGGCAGCCAGATGATCCCGTTCGTCATAGTATCGGTCCTACTGTTCCTGGCCGGCATCATTTTCGCCATGGACGCTGTGGCCTCTGGTAGCGAAGCCGGATATGTCATCCAGTCCTTCAATGTGCTCAGCATCCTGCTGTGGATGTGGACGTTCTCCCTCTTCTCCTATCAGATGGGAAAGCTGGTCAATCACTATCTCACCCTTAACAAACTGTACGTGACCAGTCTGGTGGTGAGCGTCAGCCTCTTTGCCATCGCCTTCATCCTGCAAGCGGCCTTCGACCTGGTGGCCCTGGTCTTCGGCTATCCCAATCCTGGCGAGTACTTTATCGTGCTAATGGTGGTCGTGGGCTTCCTGCTGGCAGGTTTCAGCAGCCTGATAAACATGAACATGAGGAACTTTTCACGAACGGTGAAGGAAGCGCAGGCCAAGGAGCAGGAACCGCAGAACTATCCCGAGGCATAAGATGGAATGGGCCGTCTGGAGACCCTTATACCTTCAGATAATTGACGACCTTGGTTATGACATTCAGGCGGATGTGGAATCCGCAGAAAAGCTTTCGAAGATAGTAGAAAACAAACGTATTCCGAATTTTTGTACGATCGTCGAAAAGCTAGGTCAACACGTGTCGATTATCGGGGCCTCTCATTCGTTAGAGAACGACATTGGCAGATTGTCGGCCGAAGAAACCATAATTTCCGCGGGTTCGGCGACGGCTAGATTGATAAAAATCGGGGTCATGCCGGATGTATTGGTAACTGATCTGGATGGCGATATCGAATACGAGATCGAGGCCATCGAGAACGGTGCACTGGCTTTCATTCATGCTCACGGGGACAACATGTCCGTGATCAAGACGGTGATCCCGAAATTGACGACACCGTTCGTGCCTACCGTGCAATGCAAACCGTTCGGGAACGTATACAACTTCGGAGGGTTCACCGATGGCGACCGTTCGGTGCTGATAGCGTTGCATTTCGGGGTCGAGCACATCAGGACCATCGCTTGGGACCTAAGTCGCCCCTATCCAAAAGAAGGTCGCGACCCGCTCACGAAATTGAAAAAGCTGAATTGGGCTAGCAAAATATTGCTCCCTTACATCGACAAAATATGAGGGTGCCCATCCCCCTCGAGTTGAATGTCGACATATTTTTAATCGCGATCACCCTGAACATTTTGTTCAAGAATAACCCTATATTTTTGACATTATGCTAAAAATATTGGATTATTGTTGGATGATTAATGTGGTTTTTACGCTGATAATAGGACCTGCTTTTCGTACTACTGGATAGCAATTTCGTATAGGGATAATCGACAAAGGTATATATAGCAACAAATTGTTTAAAGAAGTCAATCTCCCAACCATTTATGGAATGGGAGGAAGGAGGATTAAGAATGGAAGGAAGTGCTGCTGAACCCAAAAAGTCTGGTGGTTCCAAGGCTATTGTTTTCCTGCTGGTCGGGCTCTTGATCGGAGCCGCGGTGGGTGCCGGAATCATGATGGCTCTAGGGGGAGGCGAGGAAGAAGAAGATCAATGGTATGACGCTCCTGGAAACTATCTGAACGATGGTTTCAAGCTGGAGCTGTTCTATAATGCAGGCAATGTGAACAGGGAGATGGCCTGCCAGATTCTGAAGCAGAACCTGGAAAGCCTGAATCCCGGCAAGATCGTGATCACCGTCACCGGTGTCGAGTGGTCCCAGTACCTGGAGCTCAGGAAGGATGGGGCTATGCCCGCAATGTTCCTTGGATGGGCCCCCGATTACGCTGACCCGGACAACTACATCCAGCCTTTCTATCACTCTTCTGGTACCTATTCTCGCATGATCGGGTACCAAAACGAGACCCTGGACGACAAGATCGTTGAGGCTGCTTCCGAGCTGAACGTGACCAAGAGGGCTGATATGTACGAGAAGATCAGCATGGACATGTACAGCGAGGCCGTGTACATCTGGACCGCCCAGGCCACCAACTTCCACGCTGAGAGGGACTGGCTGACCGGGTACGAGTTTAACCCGATGCACTCCGGACTTATCTACTACCAGTTTGACAAGCCGGACACCGCCCCCGCTGGAGCCCCCTCTGGATACGACGGCGACACCTTCACCATGGCCACCATCTCCGGGAACCCGGAGAGCCTGGACCCCGCCATCGGCTATGAGACCGCCGGTGGAGAGATCATGCAGAACGTCTACGAGACCCTCCTGTTCTACGATGGAGGATCCGCTGACGAGCTGGTCCCGGTTCTGGCCACTGAGGTTCCGACCCTGGAGAACGGAGGAATTTCCGAGGACGGTCTGACCTACATCTACAACCTGAAGACCGATGTGAAGCTCCATGACAACAACACCATGACCTCCGAGGATGTCAGGTACAGCTTCGAGCGCGCGCTGGCCATCAACGACCCGCACGGACCGGCCTGGATGATCGGACAGGTGCTCATACCGGACTACTACGATTATGACCCCGGTGCATGGAACGACACCCTTGGCGAGTTCGAGCCCGGTGTTCCGCTGGATGTCATCGCTGACGCCGTTTGGGCGGTCGATGAGGACACCATACAGTTCAACCTGACCACCCAGTACCCCGCCTTCCTGTACGCCATGTGCTACAACGTAGGCTCGGTCATATCCAAGGCCTGGGTTGGAGGTAACTACGGATTCGATGGAAACGCCACCACTGTCACCAACAAGCTAGCTGATGACATGTGCGGAACTGGTCCTTACACCTTTGAGGCTTGGAACAGGAACGTCAACATAATCATGAAGGCGTTCCCTGACTACCACGGAGGAGAGGCTGCCATCGAGAACGTCATCATCAAGCAGGTGGAATCTGGAACGACCAGGATCCTGATGCTGAAGAACGGAGAGGCGGACTGCGTCGCCGTTCCGAGGGCTCAGAAGGCTGAGGTCGAGGATGTCGATGGGATCGCTGTCACTCAAGGCATCGGTACCTTCAACATTGACTTCCTCGGTCTGAACCAGAACCTGAACCTGGATGCACTGCCGAACCCGGAGAACACAAATGTTCCGGCTGACTTCTTTGCCAACAAGAATGTAAGGCTCGCCTTTGCGCACGCCTTCAACTACGGTCAGTACATCGAGGATGGACTGGTTGGTACTGCGATCCAGCCGAACGGTATTATCCCGATGGGCATGTTCGCCTACTCTGCCGACGTACCGATCTACGACTACAACCTGGACAAGGCCGCTCTGTACTTGTTCCTGGTTGAAGACCCGAACTACGTGGCCGAGAGCGAGGCAGCGAACTTCGTTCAGCAGATGGTGGCGAGGATCACCATCTAAACCCTTTTCTTTTTAATTTCTTTATTGTCCCAGTAGCTTAAACCTCGAAAAGATAAAGCAAAGGAGATAGAGACCAATGCGGTTGTTGAACTATATAATAAAAAGATTGTTGCTCCTTATACCAGTCTTGATCGGTGTCTCTATCATCGTTTTCTCGCTTACTAGGATCAGCGGAGATCCGGCGGCGGGATACATTAACGAAAAGATGACCCCTAGCCAGATCGAGCAGGTCTACGAAAAATATCACTTCAATGAACCAGTCTATCAACAGTACATCTACTGGTTGAAGGGGATATTAGAAATGGACTGGGGGTGGTCTAAGACAGCCGCCTTGCCCGTAACGGACGCTATAGCGGTATATTTCCCAGCTACCCTAGAACTCACCATCGTCAGCATCATGTTGGCGATCTTCATCGGTATATACCTCGGCATCGGATCTGCTGTGAAACGGAATAAACCGTTCGATCACACGACCAGGGTCGTTTCGCTCATTGGTGTTTCACTGCCGATATTTTGGTTAGCATTGATTTTACAATTCATTTTCGCATTCTATTATGACGTACTACCATTCGGAGGTAGGCTTGACGATTTTTATTATATTCAAAAATTAATTCCAGATATCACTGGCTTAATACTTGTGGACTCTTTGTTGATAGGCGATCTCAAGATGTTCTTTAACGGTCTTGAACATATTCTGTTACCAGCGGTGACCCTGTCTTTCGGAACGATCGCTATTGTCACCAGGATCATGAGGAACAGCATGTTGGAGGTTCTCAGCCTCGATTATATAAAGACGGCGAGGGCAAAAGGATTGAACGAGCGGAGCATCATATGGAAGCACGCCCGAAAGAACGCCATGATACCGACAACAACGGTTATCGGTCTCTCATTCGGTGGCCTATTAACAGGAGCCGTCCTGACCGAATCGATCTATCAATGGCCTGGCCTTGGACAATGGTCCGCGACGTCCATAAGGTTGTTCGATTATAATTCAGTCCTCGGTTTCTGCCTCTTGATCGCTGTGATCTATGTCCTTGTTAACTTGGTCGTTGACATCATGTATGCATATCTTGACCCGAGGGTCCGGTTGGAGTGATAATCATGACTGATGGAATAAAAGGCAATGGCAAGTCCTCAATCAATTCAACACCAACCCCAGCTGTAAAACCTCAGATCAAGAAATCAAAACCCTCTACATTTAATTACGACCGGTTGATGAAAGAACTAGAGCCCAGGATAAGGGAGGCCAAGTCGTCCTTCTCTCTCCTTAGAGAGAACATCACCGCCATGGTCGGTCTGGCGTTCGTGGTCTTCATCGTCCTAGTGGCTATAGCCGCCCCGCTGATATGCCCGCCGGGGTTGGGAGACCCGATGGACATCCCCAAAGATTTTAAGATGCCAAAGCCGCCGGGGGCGGAAGGGCATCTCCTAGGTACAGGCAATTGGGGCGCGGACATGCTCTACGGGCTTGTCTGGGGTGCGAGGACATCGATAACAACGTCCTTGTTCGTCGTCCTGACAGGTGTAATAATCGGACTTGTGGTCGGTTCCATTGCAGGGTACTATGGGGGCAAGGTCGACAACCTGATGATGAGGATCACCGACATCTTCCTCTCCTTACCAGCACTGATCCTGGCAATGGCCATAGCATCGATTTTGGAGAGAAACTTGCAAAATATGATGCTGGCATTGATAATTGTTTGGTGGCCACCTTATGCGCGTTTGATACGGGCGCAGGTCATGTCCATTAAGGAGAACACTTATGTCGAAGCTGCTAGGGCGATAGGTGTAAAGAAGAGCAGTATTTTATTCAAACATATAATTCCGAACTCCATCTCTCCGCTGATCGTTAGCGCGACCATGGACATCGGAGCTGTGGTACTGGTCGCGGCGGGATTAAGCTACATTGGATTCGGGGTAAACACTGGATACGCAGAATGGGGAAGAATGATATCCGATGGGCAACAGTGGTTCTTGACGACCGTGACCTATGAAGACACTAAGTACATTGCGTCGTGGGTCGTGATATTTCCGGGCCTGGCGATCCTTATCTTCGCAATGGGCTTCAGCCTGCTTGGTGATGCCCTGAGGGACATACTCGATCCGAGACTGAGGAGGTAAACAATGAGCGACGAAGTGATTCTTGAGATCGAGGACCTTTACATCAATTTCTACACGAAGGCCGGGGTGGTCAGGGCCATCGATGGCGTTAATATGACCATAAAGAAAGGCGAGACCTTCGGCCTGGTAGGGGAGAGCGGTTGCGGCAAGAGCGTCACCGCCAACTCCATAATGGGCCTGGTCCAATCCCCGCCCGGAAAGATCGAGAAGGGCGTCATCAACTTTGAAACGCCTAAGGAGATATATGCCCGGGCCGATCAGAAGAAGTTCGGCGGGAAGGAGAACCCTAACGCTGAAATGTACCGCAAGGACCGCATAGACATCCTCAAGCTGAACAAGAAGGACATTCGGCTCATCCGGGGAAGGGCCATATCCATGATCTTCCAGGAGCCGATGAGCGCCCTCAATCCCGTGTTCACCGCCGGTGATCAGATCGCGGAGATCATCCTGCTTCACGAGCGCAAGGAACTGGCCGAGGCGGTGCTCAAGAAGCTCGAAGAAGGACGAAAACCTGCGAAGAAATATAAGAAGGCGACCAAGAAGCTGGGGAACAAAGGCGAGTTCCTCTGCAGCAACTGCAACAGCACGGTCCTCAACGACCAGGAGATCTGTCCGCAATGTGGGTCCAGTTTCGTCAGGAACCCGGGTGGAAAGCGGTTGCGTTTCGGGTATGCCTTCTATAAGCGCGTTTACACCAAGATGGCCGCCGATCCATACGATCGGACGCTGGCAATTATGGCCAAGATCCCCATCGTGCGCCGTTACCGCCGGCCTATGATAAAGGAGGCCAACGAAAAGGCGTTGCGCATGCTCCGTTTGGTCAGGATCCCCGATCCCAAGAACGTTATGAAATCCTTCCCGCACGAGCTTAGCGGAGGTATGCAGCAGAGGGTGATGATCGCTATCGCACTGTCCTGCCGGCCGCAGCTCCTCATAGCCGATGAGCCGACGACCGCATTAGACGTCACCATCCAGGCCCAGATATTGAAGCTCATCCAGGAACTTCAGGAAGAGATGGGGACGTCCGTTCTGATGATCACTCACAACCTAGGCATAGTGGCCGAGGTATGCGACCGCGTCGGCGTGATGTATGCCGGCGCCCTGGTGGAGATGGCCGACACGGTAAGCATATTCAAGGAACCGTTGCATCCTTACACCCAGGGACTCATGAACTCCATTCCCAAGGTCGATCTGGAGCTCACCAGGTTGGAAACCATCGAAGGCAATGTCCCAAATCTGATCAAACCGCCCAGCGGCTGCCGTTTCCACACCAGGTGCCCCTACGCTATGGAGTACTGCAAGAAAGAGAAGCCGCCGCTGATCGAGATCCTGCCGGGGCATAGTGTGGCCTGCCACCTCTACGGAGGTGTTGACAATGGATGATATCCTCATAGAGACCCGGGGCATGAAGAAGCATTTCCCCATCCGCGGGGGGCTATTAAAGAAGAACCTGGGTAGCGTCAAGGCCGTAGATGGCATCGATCTGGTGGTGCGAAAGGGCGAGACGCTCGGACTCGTCGGCGAGAGCGGCTGCGGAAAGACCACCGCGGGACGATGCATGCTGATGCTCACCAAACCTACCCACGGTCATGTCTATTACAAGATGCCCATTGACGTTCGGCTAAGGCTCATCGAGCTGGAGAAGCAGGCCGAGGCCTTAGCGGTAATGGCGGCCAATAAGAAGCGCAGCCTGAAAAAGCCTCAGGTTAGCAAGGAACATCAGGAGATCATAAACAAGTATGCGCTTGACGCTAAGGAGAAGGAGGAGCTTAGACGCCTCCGCCGCGACATGCAGATCGTGTTCCAAGACCCCTATTCCTCCCTGAACCCGCGCATGCTCATCAAGGACATACTCGGAGAACCTTTGATGGTCCATGGACTGGCCAATCGGGACCAGGCCATCGAACGGGTGTCCATGATGATCGAGAAGGTGGGCCTAAGCCAAGACCACCTTTACCGTTATCCACACGAGTTCAGCGGGGGACAGAGACAGCGCATAGGGGTGGCCAGGGCGCTCATGCTCAATCCGGACATGATCGTGCTGGACGAACCTACGTCCGCTCTCGACGTTTCCGTGCAAGCTCAGATCCTCAACCTGTTGAACGACCTGCAGGCCGATTTCAAGCTCACCTACACCTTCATATCCCACGACCTGAGCACCATCCAATACATGTGCGACCGGGTCTGCGTGATGTATCTGGGAAAGGTCGTCGAGGAGGCCGACAAGAAGGACCTCTTCAACCATCCCATGCATCCGTACACGGAGGCGCTGCTGAGCTCGATCCCCGTCCCGGACCCGGACGCCAGGAAGCAGCGCATACTGCTGTCGGGCGATGTTCCCTCTCCGGCGAACCCGCCCAAGGGATGCCGTTTCCACACCCGCTGCCGCTACCGCGAGGCGATATGCGAATCCGTGGAGCCAAAGCTGGAGGACAAGGGGCACGGGCACCTGGTGGCCTGCCACTTCCGCTGAGGGGGACATGGCCAACAAGCGCCGGCTGGAGGTCTCGTCGCCTATCGATGAGCCGCAAGAAGATGAGCAGGTGGAGAACACCCGCAGCGACCGCGATATCGCCATCGAGGGCACCTGGGGAGAATGGTTCCAGCGGGTGTTCATAAAATACTGCTATGCGATAGCGATACTCTTCCTGGCCTGCGTGGTCCCTTTGGAGATCGTTCGCCAAATAGATGGAAGCATAGGCGTCATTGCCGCTTTCATCTCCGTGCTCATCATCGTTCCCTTGGGACTTTTTGCATACCTTAAACTATGGGGCGATAACGGTATATGGGGACCGGAATACCCTGAGGACGACTGAATCCTATTCTATTAACTGAGTTAATTTATACCTCGAACCCGATTCGTCCTGGGGGACAGAGCATGACGGTGGTGACCTTGGATAACATGGTGAAGGCCTTGGCCAACACCATGGGCAAGAAGGGGATGTCTCGCGAGGACCAGGAGAAGCTCGCCGAGTGGATACTCTCCTTCTTCGGATACACCGATGAGGTCATCGACAACAAGCTCACCTCCGAGGACCGTGACGTGTTCTATTGGCTGGAGGAAGAGGGCTTCCTGACCACCACCCAGGAGGAGGTCCACCTCAAGAAGGGGAAGCTTTGGCGCATCCATTACTGGATCCTCAAGAAGGACCAGATACTCAGGATAGCTCAGCAATGCGAGGACGAGGTCTGCGGACCGGACGATCCCTCCACCATCTACAACAATATGGATGACGAGATGTGGAAGGCGCACGAGCGTTAGGTATTTTATATACCGCCCCCTTTCCTGCCATCTGATGTACGAAGACATACTTCTGGTCCTGCTGGCCATCATCGCGTTCGTGGTCATCGTGCGCTTGACGGACCGCAAGGGTTGGATCAAGAGGTATGGCATGAAGGCCTACGGCCCCTTTTTGATGTTGAGCACGCAGAGGGGAAAGACCCTGGTAGATCGTTTGGCCACCCCAAAAAAGTTCTGGCTGGGGTACGCGGCCGCGGCCAAATGGATCTGCGCCATCGTTATGTTCCTTATGATGGCCCTGCTACTCTGGGAGGCGACCATCGTGGACCAGATACCGGCGCAGAGCGCCCCCGGTCTGGAGATGGTGCTCGGGATCCCGGGAATAAATCCGATCATTCCGCTGTGGTACGGAATACTTGGTCTACTGGTGGCCATAGTCATTCACGAGGTCGCTCACGGCATCCTTACCAGGGTGGGCAACATGGACATCAGGTCCATGGGCCTCCTGCTCCTGATCGTTCCCATGGGCGCATTTGTAGAGCCGGACGAGGAGGCCTTGGTGAAAGCGGACAAGCGCCGCCGCATGAACGTTTATGCGGTCGGACCGGCCACCAACATAATCGTCGGGCTGGTGTGCGCACTGATCTTTTCGGCCGCACTGATGGGCTCCGTCGAACCGGTAAGGGAGAACCCCATAGTGGTGAGCGTGGCCGATGACGGCCCGGCGGATATGGCCAACCTAAAGTTCGGGGCGCAGATCATATCATTAGATGGAATTCTTATCGAGACCTATGACGACTTCTACTCCTTTTCCGGACCTGATCCGGGGGAGAACGTCACCGTCTCATATTATTACGAAGGAGAGCTGCGGACCGCCGAGGTCACCGCGGGCGTTGTGCTGACGTCGGTATCGTCGGGATATCCGGCGGACGAGGCAGGCTTTGAACCGGGCATGATAATTCGTTCGCTGAACGGTACCATAATAAGGAACGACGCGGACCTGAAGACCGTCCTGCGATCGACAGTTGGTGGTCAGACGGTCAACGTCACCGCCCTGGTATACGACGATGATGCTGGTCACTACGTCCAAGAAACATCGATCACCAGCGTCACCCTGATCAGCAGGCTGGCGTACTATCTGGAGGTCAGCCCCAGCACGGTCGGCGAGGATTTCGAGGATTATGGTTTCATGGGCATCAACTCCGCCTACATGGGAGCCGGGGTGAACGACCCTGAGATCATATTGGACCGCCTGGCCACCCCCTACAAGGGCGCGGATGACGTGAGCTCGATCGTGACCTCTTCCTTGAGATACATCGCCCTTCCCTTCTACGGCCTGGCGCCTTTGACGGGCACCATCACCGACCTGTTCGAACCGCAGGGGGCGTGGGCGGCGCTCCCGGACGGTCTGTTCTGGGTCCTGGTCAACTGCGCATACTGGATATTCTGGATCAATCTCATGGTCGGAATGACCAACGTATTGCCGGCGGTGCCTTTGGACGGCGGGTATCTCTTCCGTGATGGATTGGACGCCTTGGTCAAGAGATTCAAGAAAGGGGCGAGCGACGAGGAGCGCATAAGGTACGTTGGTACCATAACCTATGCCCTGGCCTTGTTCGTGCTGTTCCTGATAGTATGGCAGCTCATAGGCCCTCGGCTCCTGGGATGATCACTCCCTGCATACGAGGGAGATGCACGGAGCGTCCTTGCCGACGTGGTTGCATTCGGGGCACAGCTCATAGTCCAGTGAGCGGAGGCTGCTGTAAGGGTCGTAGACGTTTCCGCACCCTCGGCATTTCAGGAACACTGAGAGCATAGGTTTGAACTCCAAGCATTCGGTCACCCGACTGCCGTTAAAGGAGGTGCAGTTGTGCACGCAGCAATTATCGCATAAGCTCCTCCGTCGGATGTTGACGAGCCTGTGTTCGGTGACCTGTATGCGGACCATCGCCGATACCGTTCCTGATATTTCGATGTAGACCCTACATATACATTTGGAAGACGGGAACAGAATAGGAAAATGATTGGAAGGTGAGGGCGAACCCTCGTTCTTTTTCAGGAGATGATGTTCCTGGTCCTCTCCTTAAGCTCGCCCAGCTTCCCCTTGTTCCAGCCGGAGGTCTTGGAGAAGAACCCGGTCACCCGGGTGATCCCCTCCACGTTCGGAGAGTGGCAGTAGGAGCAGGTGTCGCTCAGTCCGCGAGCGGTCTTCCCGCAGCTCAGGCAGGAGGTGAACTCCGGGCTGAAGGCGATCTGCGAGTTCTGGGTGTTGTGGAAGGTCTTGGTGACGAAGGCCGCCAGATTCTCTGCCGGGGGCTTATGCTCCCCGAGCCAGACGTGGGAAAGCGCTCCAGCCTCTACCAGGGGGTGGAACAGCCCTTCCGCCTTAACCCTCTCGATAGCGCTGATCTGAGCTCCTACGTTCAGATAGGTGGAGTTGGTGTAATACACCTCTCCCGAACTCTTGTTACCGCGCATGACCGTGGGGGCCTGCAGCGGGTAGTACTTCATGTCCAGCTTGGCGAAGCGGTAGGCGGTGCTCTCGGCCGGTGTCTGTTCCAAGGGCATCTTTAGTCCATACTTCTTACCTATCTCCTCGGAATGCTTTTTCATGACCGAGATGACCTTCAGGCCGAACTTGGTGGCCTCCTTGCTCTCATGCATCTGCTGGCCGGTGTGATATTGTACCAGCTCGTTCAGGCCGACCATCCCTATCAGGAACGATGCCTTGTTGAAGCGATAGTACTGCTCTCCGTCCAGGTTCATGGTCAAGAGGGCGAGCGGGCCATACTTGCCCATCCCCAGCAGCTTGCCGATGAACTCCTTCTTCTGGAGATGCGCCTGGGCTACCATCTCGATCTTCTCCTCTAGCAGGCGGAACAGCTTCTCATCGTCCTGATGCGCCTCGTAGGCTATACGGGGCAGGTTGATGGTGACGTTCTGCATCGCCGAGTACCTCATCTTCCACGGCGTTTTAGCGTCGTTTAGGTCGTTATCGTCAAGCTTGAAGGTCAGGCGGCAGCACTCGGATATCTTAGCGGTTCCGCCGCGATCGAACACAAAGTAGGTGTTGCCCTTTTCAGTGGCGGTCTGGCAGATCTTGTTGAGGAACTCCTCATGACCGTCGGTCTTGAAGAACTTCTCGGTCATGTGCACGTTCGGCTTGGGGAAGAAGAACGGACGGCCCATGGCGTCCCCTTCGAGGTAAACGTCGAAAAGGGCGTTCACGAACCTCTGGCTTTCCTCGATGTAATCCCCGTAGACCTTACCGGTGAACTTCCCGTTCGGACCAATGGCGTCCACGTTCTGAAAGTGGTCGGGCACTTCCCAGTAGAGATTGAGGTCACTGAATATGGACTGTCCGCCGCGGGCCACTGCCTGTTGGGCGAACTCGAACACCAATATCTGGGCCAGCTGCTTCATGCGCGCGTCGTCCACATTGGTCAGGTAGGGCGCGAGGAAGAGGTTGAATGCATCCCACCCGATGGCCCCGGCGAAGTTCCCCTGTAGCGCGGCGGAGAATTTCACGACCTGCTCGATCAGCACCTCGGGGTGCTTGGCCGGCTTAGCGATAGAGATGGCGTTGGGGAGGTTCAGACCGAATTTCTTTACGTATTCTATTGATTGACCGCCACAGTAGGGGCGGTCGACCATGCCCAGGTCGTGCAGGTGGATATCGCCACGCATGTGTGCATCGGCGAGATCTTGGCTGAACACCTCGAGAAGGGCGAACTCCTTCTTGATCTGCTCAGCGAGGGTGAGGTTGGTGGCCTCAGGGCCGTGGGGAACGTTGGCGTTCTCCTTGTTCGGGCTCATGATGATCTGCCGGGCATCGTAGAGCGGAACGCCCAAGCGGGTGTGCTGCCGGCGGATCTTGGCCAGGCCGTACTCGACCAGTTTGGCGTTGGTAAGCTCACGTATGAGCGGGGCGGTGATAACGTCGAGCTGCAGCTCCCCTATCATCTTCTCTACCTCCCTGGCGACTATAGCAGCGGCATCTTCGCTGATGTCTGTCTCCCTCATCAACGCGTCAAATATCCTGCTCTTGTCCCACTTCTTGATCTCCTCATCCGAGGTGCGGACGAACAGGGATATCTCGGTCGATTCTCTGTCGCTTACTGGGCTTGTGTTACGGGGGGATTCTGCGCTTTTCATTTCACTCACGTTCTTTCTGATCTCGTGTTCAATAATGAATTAGAAAGGAGGGCCTATTTAGAAGGTCCTGTTGCATCCATCCAACTCAGGGAATATGACATTCAGCACACAGGTTTAAATGAATTTCTGCACTGAATCTGTTAACAATTAACGGCAATTAATCGCTCGTGCAAACCTATATTATTACCATATTTGTTACCATATCTGTTAACATATGTTCCATCCAGATAGGGACCTGAAGCAGATAATCATCTCCTTGCTGACCGAGGACGGCAGATCCATCAGTTATCTTTCCAGAGAATTGAAGAAGCAGGGCTTTGACATGCATCGCCTGACCCTTACCGGATACCTGAGGGCTCTAAGCGACCTCAACGTTCTCAAGGAGAAGGACGTCCCTCCGGCGAAGATCTACACTCCGATCAAAGGGAAGGATAAGGATATCTACCTAAAGGTAGCGGAGCAGGCCAAGTTGCTGTCGCCGGACAAGTATTCAGAGCTAACATTGTACGCTCTCTACAGATTGTTCAAACGCCCCATATTCAAAGAGGAGCTGGAAAGAGCTGGCGTCTTCGAGCTCGCACCAGGTATGCAAGCGAAGGAAGAGAACATCGCCGACGCTCGCAGGTTCATGCAAAAGACGGGATATAAGATACCGACCAGCAGTAAGGCCTATATCCCTATCAGCGAAGACCTGGAGGGCATGTTCCAGAACTTGTTGGTGCAGATGCTCATCAGCGACTCGGAGTGCTCCTATCTGGTGAAAGAGACCAAGCAATCTAAGCTGGAGCTGTGAACAATTACGAATAACGTATAAATCCCCTTAAGGCCTTTCCGCCCGCATGGAACTTAGCGACCTGGTCGAATCCCTGAGAAACTTTCCGGGCGTGACCAGGAAGAGGAGCATTTCATCGGTGATCAACTTCTTCCCCAAACAATCTTATTCCAAAGTTCTAGCATCATATGGTGAAGATGCTGCGGTGGTTGAACAGGACGACAAGTTGTTGCTGCTGGCTGCCGACGGCATAATGCCCGCCCTTATGCGGGCGAACCCGTTCTTCGCCGGTTATTATGCGGTCCTGGTCAACATTCACGATATCGCAGCCATGGGCGGGGTGCCCATCGCCATGCTGGATATCCTCTCGGTCAAGGATAACCGGGTCTGCTCGCAGGTCATGCGGGGCATGGAGTCCGCGGTCAAGAAGTTCGGTGTGCCGATCGTTGGTGGTCACACCCATCCTGATTGCGATTACGATGCCATAGACATCGCCATCATCGGGACCGCCGAACCCGGTCAGGCCATCTATAGCCATACGGCCCAGGTGGGAGACGATGTCATAGTAGGTATGGACCTGGAAGGATATTACCCGGACGCCCTGCCATACGCTTGGGACACCACCTCCCGGAAGGAGGCGCCGATACTCCGCAGACAGATGCTCATCATGAACAAGATCGCCAAGCAGGGCCTGGTGCGTTCTGGTAAGGACATCAGCAACCCTGGTACCCTGGGAACGCTCGGAATGCTTTTGGAGACCAGCGGCAAAGGCGCGACGGTCGACATCGATCGCATCCCCCGCCCAGATGGCGTAGACCTGGTACAATGGCTCAAATCGTACCAAGGCTGCGGTTACGCGGTCACCTGCGATCCCGCCAATTCCCAGAGGATCATGGAGATGTATGCCACGGTAGGGGTCACCGCCGCAGTCATCGGTAAGGTCACCGAGGAACCCAAGCTGATAGTCAATCAGGGCAGCAAAAGCGCGGTCATGTTCGACTTCGATAAGGACGTCATCACCGGTTGCAAGCCCGCTTCCACCGTGGGATGGGAATCCGTGGAAATGGGAAAATGAAGTGCTAGGCCACGGGGGTTGCCGCCCGAACCGATAGAGGTTGTCCAATCACCGACTCAGCCCCGCTCCCCTTCGAGCGTAGGTAGTCCGTGGTAAGGCTGTTCCCGTCAGGGCCTGACCCGTTCCCCACGATCAGAGCAAGGGATGCCGCCCTCCAGCTGCATCGCGATGCTGCCTCCGACCCCGTAGGACAGGGCCTCAGCGCCAATGATTGGGCCTCTAGCGCTCCGGATACGACGTCCCCCGCTGTCACCCCCGCATATCGACGATTACGGTGTACAAGGACACGCCGAACGTCCCGGTCAAGCCTAGCGAGTGGTCTTATTCATCCAGCCTATTTGAAATTTAGGGTGACCCAGAAGAAAGGAATATGAACCCTGGGCTATAATATGAACAGACGATGATCTCAACGGATGCCGCCGAAAAACCGCCTTGGCTGAGGACCAAGGCAATTATTCAGGTAGGCAATTTTACGCGTGGCGTTCTGGATTCCGGTCACTTGCGCACGGTATGCGATTCTTCCCGTTGCCCGAACCTTGGAGAGTGCTGGGGTAAGGGCCATGCCACGTTCATGATCCTGGGCGACAGATGCACCCGCTCCTGCCGGTTCTGCGCCGTACCCACCGGAGAACCCTCCGAACCGGATACGACCGAAGCGGAGCGGGTCGCCGAGGCCGTCAAACGCCTGGGGCTTCGTCACGCGGTGATCACATCGGTCACCCGTGACGACCTGCCGGACGGAGGGGCGGAGGCGTTCGCCGAGGTCGTCAGGACCATAAGATGGAACAGCCCGGGGACCACGGTGGAGCTTCTCATACCAGACCTGCAGGGGGACCGACTGGCGCTCGAGAAGGTCATGGAGGCGGCCCCGGAGGTGCTAGGACACAATTTGGAGACCGTCCGCTCCTGGCAATGGGTCAGGGACCGCAGGGCCTCCTATGAACGCTCCTTGAGCGTTCTCTCTCTGGCCAATGAGATATCTCCTAGGACGCTGACCAAGAGCTCGCTGATGCTGGGACTTGGGGAGTCGGATGAGGAGGTGATGCAGGCCTTGGAGGACCTTCGCGCGGTCAACGTGGACATGCTGACCCTCGGCCAATATCTACCGCCTAAGGGTGGAGTTCTGCCGCTTCAGAGGTACGTTCCCCCGGCGAAGTTCGAGGAGCTTGCCGTCCTGGCGAAGGGAATGGGCTTCCTAGGGGTCAGGGCCGGTCCATTGGTCCGCTCCTCGTATGACGCTCAAGATCTCATGAGAGAGGCTGGTGCGAAAAGATGCTGACAGACGATTTCGATCCGACCAAGGGAGAGATGCTGCGGGTGATGGACGAGGAGGGTAACGTCGAGGCCTCCTTGATGCCTAAGATGAGCAAAGAGCTCTTGAAAAAAATGTACCGCAACATGCTGCTTACGCGAATGGCGGACGACAAGGCGGTGAAGCTGCAGAGACAAGGACGGCTCGGAGCTTATCCGCCGAGCAAGGGACAGGAGGCGAGTCAGCTCGGTCCGGCCATGGTCCTGAAGGAGGGGGATTGGCTGATCTGGGCCTTCCGGGAGATGGGGGCGCTGCTGTGGAAGGGCGTCCCGCTCCAGACACTATATCTGTACTGGATGGGCAATGAGCTCGGGAACGTTTACCCGGAAGGAGTTAAGGCCACTCCGTCGGTCGTCCCGGTCGGTTCTCAGATACCCCATGCCGTCGGCATCGCCTACGCCAGCAAGCTGAGGGGGGAGAAGGACATCACCCTTGCATATTTCGGAGACGGCGCGACCTCGGAAGGGGAGTTCCACGAAGGGCTCAACTTCGCCGGGGTCTTCAAAACTCCGAACGTGTTCGTATGCCAGAACAACCAGTTCGCCATCTCCACCCGCCGCGAGAGGCAGAGCGCCTCGGCCACCCTGGCACAGAAGGCCGTCGCCTACGGCTTCCCGGGCATACTGGTGGATGGGAACGATGTTCTGGCCATGTACGCCGCGGCCAACGAGGCGGTCGAACGAGCCAGGAAGGGAAAGGGGCCGACGCTCATCGAATCGTATACGTACCGAATGAGCGACCACACCACCTCGGACGATTGGCGCAAATACCGTTCAAAGGAGGAGGTGGCCGAATGGGAACGCAAGGACCCCTTGAAGAGGTTCCGTTCCTACCTCAGCGCCCAGGGGATACTGGGGGACGAGGCGTCTCTCGCTAAGGAACTTACCGACATCGTGGAGAAGGCGGCCGCGGAAGCGGAAGCGGTCCCGCTGCCGTCCCGTTCGGATGTGTTCACCCACACCTACTCCGATATCCCACCTTACCTCCGCTCACAGATGGGAGGTGGCGGGAAATGATGATGAACATGGTTCAGTCCATAAACTCCGCTCTGGCCTTGGAGATGGAACGGGACCCGTCCGTCGTGATCCTCGGTGAGGACGTGGGGGTGGACGGAGGCGTGTTCCGAGTTACCGACGGCCTCCTGGGCAAGTTCGGTGAGGGGCGGGTGATCGACACCCCCTTGGCCGAGGCGGGTATCGTGGGGACCGCCATCGGGATGGCGATGAACGGCCTTCGTCCGGTGGCCGAGATGCAGTTCATGGGCTTTTCGTACTTGGCGCTCAACCAGATGATCAACCACGCCGCTCGAATGCGCAACAGGACCAGGGGTAGGCTGACCGTGCCGATGGTGCTGCGCATGCCCTACGGGGCTGGCGTCAAGGCCTTGGAGCACCACTCGGAGAGCACGGAGGCGCTCTACGCGCAGATACCCGGGCTGAAAGTGGTGGTGCCGTCCACGCCGTTGGAGGCGAAGGGATTACTCACAGCATCGATACGCGACCCCGACCCGGTCGTCTTCCTGGAGCCGACCCGTTCGTATCGAATGCTGAAGGAGGAGGTTCCGGACGGTGAGCACCTGGTACCCCTGGGAAAAGCAAGAACGGTGCAGGAGGGGGACGACGTCACCATCGTGGGTTGGGGGGCGATGATACCCCTGATACAAAGGGCGGTGGCCGACCTCCAGGCGTCGGTGGAGATCATCGACCTGCGCACCATCTCGCCGATGGACTCCGAGGCGGTGGTCGATTCGGTAAAGCGAACCGGAAGGGCGGTCGTCGTTCACGAGTCCCCCCGCTCCTTCGGCCCGGGGGCGGAGATCGCCTCGCGCATATACGAAGGGGCGATATTGAAGTTGGAGGCGCCCGTGGAACGGGTCACCGCCCCGGACATAACGGTCCCATTGCCGAAAGGGGAGGACCATTATTACGTGAACGAGAGAATGATAAAGGAAGGCATCGAACGCACGCTGAGGTTCTAGGTGGTCATGATGGCAACGGAGTTCAGATTCCCGGACCTGGGAGAGGGCATAGCCGAGGGCGAGGTAAAGAAATGGCTAGTGAGGGTCGGCGACAAGGTCGACAAGGATCAGTCGCTGGCCGAGGTGGAGACGGACAAGGCGGTGGTGGAGATCCCCTCCCCCGTCGCGGGGAAGGTGCTGCGCCTTGATCACCGGGAGGGGGAGCTGGTCAAAGTGGGCGAGGTGCTGGCGGTCATCGGCGATGAGGGGGAGGAGACCGCTTCTCCGGCCGTTCCAACGGAAACGGATGAGCGGCCGCCCTCCGTCTCGGTGGTCGGGGAGCTTCCCACTGAAGAGGTGGTCGTCACCTCGGCCACTCAAAAACGCTCCCCTAAGGACGTCAACGCCATGCCGGCAGTGCGCAAGGCGGCCCAGGACCGGGGCGTGGACATCACTGGCGTTAAGGCCAGCGGACCTAGCGGGCAGGTCCTGGGATCGGACCTTGACACCAAACCGTCCGCAAGGACCGTGGCGAAGTTCGATATATTCGGTTACATCGAGCGGGTGCCCATCCGCGGCATCCGAAGAACGACCGCCAAGAGGATGCTGGAATCTCAGCAGCGCACCGCCGCCGTGACCAGCATGGAGCAGGCGGACGTCACGCGGCTGGTGGGCATGAGGGAACGGCTGAAGGGGCCGATGAAGGAGCAGAAGGGGGTGAAACTCACCTATATGCCCTTCATCGTGACCGCGATCGTGCGGGCGTTGAAGCTTCATCCTCTCCTCAACTCGATGATAGACGATGAGCGCGAAGAGCTGGTGATAAAGAAGTATTACAACATAGGGGTCGCGGTGGCCATCGACGAAGGACTGATGGTCCCGGTGATCAAGGCCGCCGATCAAAAATCATTGTGGGAGCTGGCCGAGGAGATCGCCTCGCTGGCCAAGACCGCCCAGGAACGCAAGATCGACCTGGCGGACCTCAAGGGCGGAACCTTCAGCATTACCAACTACGGCGTCTTCGGCGGCACCTACGGAACGCCGATAATAAACTATCCGGAGACGGCGATACTGGGTATTGGCAGAATAATGGAGGCCCCCATGGTGCTCGACGGGGTGATCAAGCCAAGGAAGGTGCTTCCGTTATCGCTGACCTTCGATCACCGAGCCTACGACGGGGCGGTGGCCGCCAAGTTCCTGCGCGACCTGGTACGCCTGCTGGAAAACCCGGAGGAGCTGCTGCTGAACATGGACTAACGCTCGAAGGTCCAGTCCCGATCACCGTAACGCAGTTTGGCGATGACCTCGGCCCTGGCCAGTTCGTCAGAGGTCAGGTCGCCGGGGTACCACTCCCGGTTCATGATGAAAGCGTTGGCCATGGCCGCCGCCGCATATTCCCATGGCACCTTCTTCTGCTCCCGCACGCTGGTGACCCGTTCGGCGGGGTCGCCTAGTGAATGGGATTCTAGCTTGTCCTTGGGCACCTTGAGGACCGAGAACATCTTCGCCCGGTCAAGATCGTAGAGCAGGGTGCCGTGCTGCATGAACACGCCCTTCCGCCTGGATTGCGCGCTTCCGCTTATCTTCTTCCCATCGACCATAACGTCATTTATAGGTTCGAAGGACGCCTCGATGCCGATGAGCTTCAGGGCGTTCACTATCCAGCCCCCTATCTCCCGGTAAGCTTCGTTGATGTCCGCGGGCATGAGATCCTCTGGGCAGATGACGCTGTAGGTGATCTCCTTGTCGTGGAAGACGGCGCCTCCGCCGGTGCTGCGGCGCACCACGTCCACGCCTAGCTTCTTGCATCCCTCCAGGTCCACCACCTCCTCCAACTTCTGGAAGCGCCCTATGCTCACTGCCGCCGGCTCCCATCCGTAGAAGCGGATGGTGGGCCCGGCCACCCGGAAGGCCACCGCCTGGGCTATCGCCTCGTCCAGAGCCATGTTGAAGGCCGCGCTCGCCTTCTCGTAACGAAGGACCCTCCACCTCTTTCTCAGCATTTCAATCCCCTCAACAGGAAGGCCAGGTCGGAAGGGCCGAACCCTACCGCCCGGTACTTGTTATCGTCCATGAACTTGGCGATCGCGCCCTCCGGGTCGTCGGCGTTCCAGATCTTTTGCTCGACCAGGAATATTTCCAACCGCTCCAACCCTTCCTCGGGGTGGAAGAAGAAGTCCCCGCTCATCATGATACGAACTATCTCACCATCCAGGCAGACCGGGTCCAAGGCCAGGGTCTTGCCTCCGGCCACCCTGACCCGCCTCTCCAACGTCTCACCCCTTGGCCCAGGTCACAAGTTTCGCCATGTCGATGCGACCGCATATGGCCTTGCCGGTGATCTCGTTGAAGAAGGCCGGCACGCCCAGGTCGCCACCGCAGGCGGGAGCGATGGCCTCCTCCAGGGAACGCATCAGCTTGGCGTTCTCCTCGTTATGCCAGACCTCGAGCCTATCCAGCTTGATACCTGTCTCCGCCTCGAACTGATCGACCAATGGCGCCAGCTTGCGGCAGTGGGGGCATTCCCTTCCGTGAAACCATATCAGTCTTTTCTCGCTCATTGCGCATCCCTCTTGACGAACAGTCCGCACCAGCACTCGCCGGTTTCCTTATAGGTCGGCTGTTTAAGGAAATTGCAGGGGCATATCAGCCCCAGGTCTCGCTTGCGGTCACCAGTGGTGATACGGCAAGGGCAGTAGCGCTGCCCCTTTCCCTTGTGATTCTCCAGGACCCCCTTTGAAAGAAGCTCGACCTCGTCGGTCTTGTCCGTGAGCCTGATGGTCGGGCTCTGATCGGAGAACTGCTTCCAGGCCGCCAGAACTTTAGCCTGATCGTCCAAGGAGGCATGGTCCTTGCCGATGATCTCCAACGCTTCATCGAGGTCGGAGAGCACGAACGCGTTCCGGGCTCCGCAGGTCGGACATACTTCTGGGGGTTTATTTCCCAGGTGTATATCATTGCAGACGTGGCATCTCCAAAGCTTCTTCATGCTATCACCTTGTCATACCGAGGCCGGGAAATAAAATGATTGAGGTTCACCATTTCTCCCGGTGCACCCTCTCCCCGTCGTAGCGGTCGATCAGCTTCCGTTCCTCGGCGGGATGACCGAAGGGGACCAGGGAGAACGGGACCACCCCTTCCGGTATACCGATGAGCTGACGCAGCCCCTGAACCCTATCCTCTATCGGATAGATGCCCAGCCAGACCGCCCCCAGTCCCAGCTGCACGGCCATTAGAAGGATGTTCTCGGTGGCCGCCGAGCAATCCTGAACCCAGAACCCGGGGTACTTCTCCAACGACACATCGCCGCAGACCAGGATGGCCCCGGCGCACTCCTTCAGCATCTTGGCATAGGGGTGAAACTCCATCACGCCTTCCAATGTTCGGCGGTCCCTGATCACCACGAAATGCCACGGCCGCTCGTTCCCGGCGGAGGGGGCGGACATCCCAGCCTCCAGGAGCTTTCGCACATCTTTTTCCTCCACGTCCTGCGCCGTATAGCGCCGGACGCTCCTCCTTTCAAGGATAGGGTCCTTCCTCATCGAAGTTCCTAGGAAGCGCCGCACACAAATAATTATCGAGGCGGTGCGAAAAATGGATATTGGGGCTGGGGCTACGTACGTTCATGCCGGGATTTGAAGAGCTCATCTACGCCACCACATTGCTGTTCTTCATCTTCGACCCCTTCGCCACGGTGCCCATGTTCATCACCCTGACCAGGGACCAGACGGAAAAGGAGCAGATGGCCAGCGCCAACAAGGCGGTGCTGGTGGCCGGCATTCTCTTCGCCGTCTTCGCGCTCATAGGCACAGAGCTCCTGGCGCTCTTCAGCATTTCTGTCGATGCCTTCCGCATCGCCGGCGGGATCGTCCTTTTGCTCATGGCCATGGAGATCATATTCTCCCTGCAGATGAGCAAGAAGGAGGACACCAGCGTGGCCTGGGTCATAATCGCCACTCCGCTGCTCAGCGGTCCCGGGGTCATCACCACCGCCATATTGCTGGTGCACCTTTACGGTCACTTCACCGTGATCATCGCCGGGGTGATAAGCCTGGCCGTGACCTGGGGCATAATGCGCAATTCCCTGCTCATATCCCAGAAGGTCGGTAACAACGCCATCGACGTGGTCTCCAAGATAATCGGGATGCTGCTGGCGGCCATCGCCGTGGAGTTCATCATGCGCGGTTCGGTGGACTATGTGCTGCACAGCCTAGATCTGGCCTTCATGCTTCTCCCGCTGTGATGCGATCATGCAAAGTATTTTATCTCTCGCGCACAAACGTGATGAAGGGTGAACCATGGCCGACTGCAAGAAGTGCGACAACAGCCTCGACGCGATCCAAATGGACGAGACCCCTAAGCTGATGGTCAGAGGAAGAGAGGTCGGCATCAACGCCTTGGACGACATAATGAAGGATGTCCGTTCCCGCGGCCTGCAGGAACCGGAACTGGGGACGATGCTGCTGAACGAGGTCAAGCGCATTGATTACGTTCCCCCGGCCATGGAGAAGGATTACAGGGAGGCGTTGCTGCAGGACTATCAGCGCCGCTTCGGCTGAACTTCGTCCCTTTTTAGCTGAACAAACTGTGTGATAACATGACGAAATGCACGATCTGCGATAGCGAACAACATCCAGCCAGGACCGGACCGGTAAAGTTGACGGCCATTTCCGGCGGGCCTGACCTGCGGCTGGAGATAAACGAGGCGCACCTCCGGGTTCTGGACATGTCGGTCCATCTGTTAGGGTACGTCAACGCCTACCGCGCCCTCTCCGAACTACCTGATTATCTGGGACGAAAAAGGACAAGGTACGCCATGCTCCTGGTCATGCTGGACGAGCTGTCTCCGCTGATGGAGCTGATGAAGGAGTGCGAACGCGGGATCACCGAACATTCCTCGGAAGTAGTGATCGAAGGCTTCTTTTCTCCGCAGAGCCGGCAGGACAGGGTGGAAAGGGTGCTGGACGAGATAGGCAAGTCCGAGGTGCTCTTCCTGAAGGTGAAGAAGAACCTGGGACGCGAACCCTCGGCGATCGATTTCACGGTCTTCAAGGACCAGTTCCGCCGGACGGATGGCAATATGTTCCCGGCGGTGGAGAAGGTCCTGAGATACGACTGGAGCTGCGGTGACAAGGCCATGCCGAGCGACGAGCAGATCGAGATGCTGTTCATGGCCATCGAGCTGACCGTGCGTGGCGCCGCGGAGTTCAGCCACCAGTGGGCCTTGGCCAACGAGTTCGACATCGATTTCAAGCTGGAGACCCGCTATAGCAAGGACGGGGTCGACCGGCGCAAGGAAAAGGGTTATTGGGTCAAGACGCCGCTATGAGAAAGGATGGCCATGGGCGACATCAAGGACGTGAGCGACGAGCTGTTCCTGGACCTGTTGCGCAAGGAGAAGCGCTTCATAGTGCTGGAGTTCTGGTCCCCCGGATGTTCCGTGTGCAAGGAAGTGGAACCGGAGCTGATCAAAGCCAAGAAGGAGCTGGGGTCGGACATCCTGTTCATGCGGATCAACACCGACCACAATACCCAGCTGGTCTCAAGGTATCAGGTCAACGGCACCCCGACCTTCGTATACTTCTGCCAAGGCGAGAAGGTGGGCGGGGCGATCGGTTTTATCAACGCCACGGTGCTTCGTAACACGGTGAAGGACCTCATGCGCCATTCCGCATCCTGCCCGCCGGGAAAGCGCATCAGCTACGAGATGGACGGCTACGGCTGAGCATTTTATCTAATACCGCATCAATCACCCTTTTATGTGGCAAGCCCTGTCCGTCGAGTCCTGGAAGGCCCGGGGACGCTCCGACCTGAGCAAGGTCTTTCCGATCGTAAACGACATCATAGAGCAGGTCCGCGGCGAAGGTGATGCGGCGGTGCTGAGGCTCACCGCCCGCTTCGACAAGGTGGAGCTTTCCGATCTCAAGGTGAGCAGGGCGGAGATCGATGAGGCTTATTCCAAGATCGACGAGGAGCTCCTGGAAGCGCTGAACTTCGCCCGTTCGCGCATCGAGGCCTACCACCGAAGGCAGCGCCCGGACGATGTCACCCTATTCAAGGACGGGGGCAGCTCCCTGGGCTGGAAGTACTCTCCGCTCCTCTCCATTGGCATCTATATCCCGGGAGGCAAGGCCTCCTACCCGAGCACGGCGTTGATGTGCGCCGTACCGGCCAAGGTGGCCGGCGTTCGCAACATCATCGCCTGCACGCCCCCACCGGTGCACCCCCTCACCCTCGTGGCCTTGGACCTGGCCGGGGTTGACACGATATTCAAGTGCGGCGGGGCGCAGGCCATAGCGGCCATGGGACTGGGGACGGGGAGCGTACCGAAGGTCCAGAAGATCGTAGGCCCGGGGAACGTTTACGTCACGGCGGCCAAGGTGCTTCTCAGGCAGGAAGTGGAAATGGACTTTCCGGCCGGGCCTAGCGAGATAGCGGTGCTTGCCGATAGCACCGCCATCCCGGAGAACGTGGCCGCGGACATACTGGCCCAGGCGGAGCACGGACCTGACTCGGCCTGCGCCCTGGTGACCGACGATCCAGTCCTAGCGGAGAAGGTCGGAAGGATCATCGAGGACATGGCAGGGAGGAGCGAGCGCAAGGAGCTCATCCTGTCATCGCTGAAGAACAGCGGCCACATCATGGTCAAGGATATGGTGGAAGGGGTGGCGGCATGCAACGAGCTGGCACCTGAGCACTTATCCATCCAGACCGCCGATCCCCTGTCCTTGCTGCCGCTCATGGACACCGCTGGGGCGATCTTCCTTGGCAACTATTCGCCGGTGGCATGCGGCGATTACACCACCGGCACCGATCATGTTCTGCCGACCGCGGGGAACGCGGCGGTCCACTCCGGTCTTGACGTATTGCATTTCATGAAGCGGTCCTCGGTACAGTTGCTCGACCAAGGTACATTGCAGAAGCTGGCTCCGGCAACGGTCAAGCTGGCGGAAACGGAAGGTTTGCACGCGCACGCCGAATCGGTGCGCGTGCGTTTGAAGAAGTAAGGGATGGTCCTAGACCATCTTGGTGCCGGCGGAGTAGTTGGCGCTCTGGTTCCAGACCTCCTTCACCTCGAACACCCACACCCCGCTCGCCTTCATGCCCATCTTGGCCAGTTCGGCGTTCATGCCGTCGAAGACTGGGCCGGACGTAGCCAGGTCCTTGACCTTAGCCTTGATCTCGTAGGACTCCAACTTGCTTCCGGCCAGAATGGAGACCATCTCGCCCTTCTCCTTCATCCCTTCCAGGTTCTTCCCGGTGCGCTTCATCAGGATGGCGCCGATGACGACGGTGTCCGGGGCAGGGGCCCTTATGCTTCCCGCCTGAATGATGTGGACGTCGCCCTTCTCCGATTTCGTAGCTATGACTCTCACCGACGCAGGGTCGTTGAGGACCTTCATGACCTCATCCGGTATCGCTACCATGTTTTTCACCAGGTGAGAAATGCGAACCAGGTGTTATAAATCATTGCAACAGAAATATGACTCGGGATCATCTGGTCCATGTTCGAAGGCCAGCGCATGGTCATGATGGACATGACCATTAGGGTTATTATAATGACCTAGAGGCTGGCATGCAGCCCCGGTCCCGCATGACCTTGACCGCCGTGCGGACCGCCTCCTCCGTCTTCACCTCGACGAGGACGGACATGTCGTTCTCCTCCGCCAAGCGCAAATAGCGTTCGCAATCCAATTGACCGGTGAAGGGGACCTGGTGGTCGCTCCTCCCGTCCCAATCGTGGAAGTGCATGTGCCAAACCCGGTCGAGGTGCGAAAGCATGAAGTCCTGCTCCCGGTGACCGGAGCGGGCGTCATGGCCGATGTCCCAGCATAGCCCTACCGACGGAAGGTCTATGACCGCTTCCACGGCCTTGCGCATGAACGGAAAGGCGTAATGCCCGGTGTTCTCCAGGCATATCTTGGTCCCGACCGATTCGGCCAGGGAGGACAGGCGGTCCATGGACCGGCTCAACGATTCGATGTACCCGTCAAGATAGCGTTCGTAGACCCAGATCTTCCGGTCGGGCAAGGTGAAGTACACCCCGGGGTTCAGATGCAGATTGATGAGGAACACGCCGTGCCGGGAGCCCCAACGCAGCGCCTCCTCGCACCTCTCCAGATGCCCCAGGCGCACGGAGGGATGAAGCGAGCCCAGATCAAGCTCGTCGTGCAGGTGCATGCTGAAGCGCATCCCCTCCTTCAATGCGCCCTTCATCTCCCGGGAGCTTAGGTTCTCCGGAAATGAATAGGGCAGGTTCATGTTCAGCTCGACGAACTCCAAGCCCAGCTCCCGGCACAGGTCAAGGTTCGGCCTGAGCTCCTGGTAGCCGATGAGGGCGGGTATCCCGAAGGCGCGCATTCAAACCTCGAGACCTGAGATACTAGATAAAAGGAACGAAATCACTTGAGGAGCAGGAACCGGCGTTCCTGCCTGATCTCCTCTCTTCCGTGGTAACGCTTTGCCAGTCGTCTTTCCCAGGCCCGGACCACCCTGAATCGGGGGAACAGGGCCGGGACCTCGTCCTGCAGGAAGTAATGGCAGATGATGCCGTTCCCCCTTTCATAGGTACGCTGCTCGACCTCTTCCCCCTTTCCAAAACGCATGTCCTCCTCGCCAAAGACGCTCACGTAGACGATACCGCCATTCCGCAGCACCCGTTCGATCTCGGACGTCACCATGGTCCTTGACGAGGCTTTCAGATGCCCCAGGATGTGCGATGCCGCCACGTTATCAACGCTCCCATCCCGGAAAGGCAACGCGGTCACCTCTGCCTGCACTAGCGGTTCCCTGTGCTTTCGGCTGCAGGACAAAAGGGCAGGGCGGGAGAAGTCCAGGCCGATGACCTCAGCATCCGGAGGGAAGGAAGAGAGGTTCTTTCCATTGCCAATGCCCAGTTCGAGAACCGTTCCGTGCAAAGGCACCATCTCGTCGCTCGCCCCCTTCCAAGGGCGCTCTTCCTTTTCGTAAAGCCGGTCCCAGCTTGCCCTGGTGCTCATTCCCTGCGCAGCTCCAGATGATAATGGTCCGGATCGTCGTAGCTTTTTTCTAGAACAAAGCCCGGGAAATGCGAGGGAGCGAGCTCCATTGGCACCCTCTCATGCAGCGGCGGGCCCCTCTCGGTCTCCCTGGCCTGCCAATCCACCAAGGTTATCCTTCCCTCGGGCTTCAGCACGCGAGAGATCTCCGAGGCCAATTTCCCTTTGTCCCCCACCTCATGGAAGACGTTCAACATGACCACCCGGTCCAACGAGGCGTCGGGAAGCGGGATGTCCGGAAGGACCGCCTTTACCAAACGGATCCTTTCTAGGCCGTTGTCCCTCTCCCTGATGCCATCAAGCATCTCCTGCTGGAAGTCCAGGGCGATGACTGACGCCCCTTCGTCCGCCAAGGGTATGGAAAGATATCCTACGCCGGCGCCCAGGTCGGCTATGGTCTCGCCCTTCCTCGGTCCGATGCGTTCCACTATGACCTCCACCGGCTGCCGCCGGCGGCGGTCCTCGTTCACCAGACGGTGGCTTTCGGACGCCGGGAACTGGGAGGGGTGCTGATGCATGCTTTCTCATCCTCGAGGGGATATTTCAATCATCGTCTGCCGGCGGCGGGACCTTTTTGACCTTTTTTAGCTCTGTGCCACCGATCTTCTTCAGTTTGCCGGTGTCCAGGGCCCAGCGGAAGGTCTCGATCTCCGATCTGGCGATGGTTACCTTGTCGCCAGCTTTGTACGTCACTCCATTGACCCAGTCCTTGAAGCCGGCCACGGCCTTGTAGACGTCCGCCTCCTCGATCCCCTGGGCGAACTTCTGTCTTCCTTTCATCTCCGAGTAGGTGCCATTGAACACGGTCAGCTTTCCGTTCTTGAGCTCCCCCACCTTGGTGCAGACCGCGTCCAAAAGGTAACGGTCGTGGGTGACGATTATCATGGAGCCGGTATACTCGCGCAGAGCGGCCTCCACCGCCTCCTTGCTCGGAATGTCCAGATAGTTCGAAGGTTCGTCCAGTATCAGCAGGTTCTTGTGCTGCGCCAGCAATATCGCCAGAGCCAGACGGGCCCTCTCCCCTCCTGAGAGGGTGCTTATCGGCCGCTCCACGTCCTTCCCGGTCAGCAGAAGCCGCGCCAATATCGCCCGGGCCTCCACGGCCTGCTGCCCCAGGGCCTTCTTCATCTGCTGCTCGGCGGTGAGCTCCTGGTCCAGTAGTTCATGCTCCTGCGCGTAGTAGCCGACCTTTACGCCCGGGGAGACGTACAGCTCCCCCAGGTAGGGAAGCTTGGACTGCAGGGCCTTCAGCAGCGTCGTCTTGCCGCTGCCGTTCGGGCCGAACACGCCGAGCTTGTCCCCCTTCTCCAGCTCCAGGTCCACCTTGTCCAGGACCTTGCGTTTTCCTCGGGCCACCTGCAGCTCCTTGGCGGTGATGACGTTCTTGCCGGACTTCCCCAGGGCGTAGATGCGTACCTGCAGGTCCTTCTCGTCGGGCGGCGGCTCCGGGACCTCGACCCGTTCGGCCATCTTCTCCCTGGTCTTGTGATACGATTTGTACTTGTACTTGGTGTGGAGCTCCTCGGCCACCTTCTCCTGGCGCTCCTTTTCCCGTACCGCCTTTTCATGAGCCAGCAGCAGCCGTTCGCGATCCAGGGCCTTCTTCTCCATGAATATGGAATAGTTGCCGGAATAGTGCGTCAGCTTGCCGTTCTCCAGCTCGATGATGCGGGTGGCGACGTTGTCCAGGAAGTAACGGTCGTGGGAGATGATGATGACCGCCCCCTTGAGCTTCAGGAGCTGGTCCTCCAGCCATTCCACCGTCTCGATGTCGAGATGGCTCGTTGGTTCGTCCAGGAAGATGAGGTCAGATTGCTGGGCCTGGGCCAGCACCCGGGAGAGCATGACCTTGGTGCGCTCCCCCCCGCTCAGCTCGCCCATCTTCCCCTGGGCCTTGTGGTCCAGGCCGAAACCTTCCAGGATGTCCATCGCCTTGTCCTTGGTCTGCTGGGGGGCGATCCTAGCCAGCTCCTCCTGGATGTGCGAGTATTCCATGGAAAGGGCGTTCCAGTCCGTTTCCGAGTCGCCGCCGGAGGCCATCACCGCCTCGATCTCCGCCGCTCTTTGCCGCAAGGGTGCTTCCTCCTCGCTCATCACGGTCATCGCCGAATCGACCGAGGATGAATGGTCCACGTCCACGAACTGGGAGAGGTAACTGATCTTGCTGGTGCGGAGATTGAGGGTGCCCACGTCTGGCTTGATCCGCCCCATCAGCAGCTTGATGAGGGTGGACTTGCCCGCCCCGTTGCGCCCGACAAGACCGATGCGGTCGCCCAGCTCGATCTGGATATCCACATCCTTGAGGACCTCTTTCGGACCGAAAGCTTTGCCGACGCCCTCCGCCTTCAGGAGCATGCCAAGGCTATCGTGCCGCGGCCTTTATGCCTTTCCCTAGATGGTGACGATCATGTCGTCCTTGGAGACCATCAGCTCGCCGGGATGCCTCTCCTCGATCTCCTCCCGATCGCGCAGCGTCGGATACTTGAACGCGTCGAAATGAGTGAGCACCAGGCGTTTGGCGCCTGATTCCCTCTTGATCTCCAGGGCGTCCTCCGGCGTCAGGTGAGGCCATAGGTCGCTGCTCTCCCCGGTGCGGAAGGAGCTTTCGGTTATGAGAAGGTCAGCGTTGCGAGCCAGCTCCACGGTGTTCTTGCATGGTCCGGTGTCCGTGCAGAAGGCGATGGTGCGACCGTCCAGATCAAGCCGGTAGCCCAGGCAGGGCGAGGAGTGGAACAGCAGCCGGCTGTGGAAAGTGAACGGCCGTTCGTGCACGCCCTCCTTGACCTCCAGCACCTCGATGTTGTAGGGAATCAGACCCAGCGGCACGGAGTAAGGGTCGCGCAGCAGCTCGTGCAGGATGTTGTGCGTTCCGATGATGCCTATGACCGTGACCTTGTTCTTGAAGCGGAAACGGGCCAGCTGATGAAGTCCGATGAGATGGTCCAGATGGTGGTGCGACAGCATTATCACGGTCGGTTTCGATAGGTCGGCGTAGCGGTCCAGCTTATGCAATCCACCGCCGGCGTCCAGCACCACGTTGAATTCCTTGGTGCGCACCAGGATGCTCAGGGTGTTCCCGGTGTCCGTGTCGTACCAGCCGTTCGTGCCCATGAAAACTACGTCCATCCGACCACCGGGGATTACATGCCGATAAGCAGCATAATAATGATTCGGCGATCGGTCGCGTAAACTATTAGGTCAAGTGGCGACCTTCCATGAAAGGATGGATGCCAAAGAGGAGATCCTCCTAGAGCAGATTTTGGAGGAGCTTAGGGCGCAGACCCGGGCGCTCCATGAGCTGCAAAGACGAATGGATGAGATGGAGAGGACCGTTTCCGCCGGCCTTGATGACGTGGGACGGAACATCGGCTCAACGGCGGGGCGTTCCCGATGACCGGAGAACGCCGGTTGGCGATCATAGGCTGTCCGGTGCTGGAGGACGAGATAACCTATCTCATGGCGAAGGACCCGGGGCTGAGAGACATCTTCGTGATCGAGGACGAACATTCCGAGAAGCTCATCCACAAGCTGCGCCAGAAGGGTGTTGGCATCACGCCCATCAAGGAGGACGATATCTCCCGCCTTCCGATGAGCGACGGGCGTTCCGTGCTCATCTGGATGAAGTCCATGGGACTGCACGAGGAGCCCAAGGAGCTGGGGAAGGAGGTCGCCAGGTCCGCCAAGATGCTGGATGGGCATTGCGCCACCATCCTGCTCTTCTACGGCCTTTGTGGAAACGCCTTCAAGGACATGAACCTCCTGTTCGAGGACGTCCGCACGCCAGTGGTCATCCTGACCGACGAGCGCGGACAGACGGTGGACGATTGCATCGCCGTGCCGTTGGGAGGAACGGACGGCTATCTGCGATTGCTGAAGCGCTATGCTGGCGTGTTCTACATGACCCCGGCCTGGGCGGACAACTGGGAACTGCTGATCAACAAGATGGAGGTCGCTCGGGGAACGGAACTCGGGAACCTGGAAATGTTGAAGATGCTGTTCGAGATGGCCGGTTACAACCGAGTACTGCTCATAGACACCGGCCTGGGAGATCGCGAGGTGCTTTACTCTAAAACGCACGAGTTCAGCAAGGAGTTCGATTTCAAGGAGATCGAGCTCGAACCGGGGTTCGTTAGCACCAGGGTCAGCGACGATGCCTATCAGAAGTGCGTGGAACTCGTGGACAACGGAAAAAAGGTAAAGGGATAGGGTTTGGCTCGGACCTGCATTTTTCTGGAGAAGTAGTACCGCCGAGTCCACGAATGCGATTTCCGTCAATACCATTATTGAAGACATACCAATGGCTGGGGCGTCCATCTTCTGGTTGGCATCGGCCAGTGTCGTCGCTCTGTTGAAATCCCAATGAACGCCAATGGTCGTTCTTCAAATCGTGTCATTTCCTCTTTGAACTGGCAGTTGATTTGACCAGAGACGGCACACGAGTCATCGAAGAAAGATGGTTTCGGGCATGGTCCCTGATATGCGGACCAGTGATGCGCGATCTATATTCCCATGTTGCGGGCTTTCTAGCACATCCACGAAGTATTAGCTGCCTTACGGCCAAAAGTATTACCAGACAGACATTTGAATAAAGCGTGTTGGAAAGAAATGAGAATAAGTAAAAGGGAAGTGGTTTGTAAATTGCTTTACGAGTTTAGAACCTGTCCTTCGGCTTGTGCTTCTGGAAGCAGTCCCTGCAGTAGACAGGCCTGCCCTCAGTCGGTTTGAAAGGAACCTGAGTCTTAGCTCCACAGTCGGAGCAAACTACATCGTGCATCTCGCGGGGCCCGTCGTTTCTGGGGCGGTTGTATCCGCCCGACCTCTGTCGTCCGTACATTACTAATCTACCTATTTTTGTTAGCAAAGATCAGCTGACCCTTGTAACGAATAATGCGAAGCAGTTACTACTATTTATATTGAACACCTAAGGAAGGCGTAATTGAACTGACCTTTCGACCCGTTGCGGACCATGGGAACCAGCCCCATATTTTGAGAAATATCGTTCCCTCGAATTTATCTATCAGGGACGCCTGATTTAACATCATGAAGAAGACATCCCCCAAGAAGCGGACCTTGACCGACGGATTCGGCAGACCCGTGGATGACGACCAGAACAGCATGACCGCAGGGAGGAACGGTCCCACGCTGGTCCAGGATGTGCACCTCATTGAGAAGCTGGCCCATTTCGATCGGGAGCGCATTCCGGAACGAGTGGTGCACGCCAAAGGAGCGGGCGCCCATGGTTATTTCGAGGTCACCGCCGACGTCACCAAGTACACCAAGGCCAAGTTCCTCAGCAAGGTCGGAAAGAGGACGGACGTTTTCGTGAGGTTCTCTACCGTGGGCGGGGAGAAGGGATCGGCGGACGCGGAACGAGATCCGAGAGGGTTCGCCGTCAAGTTCTACACCGAGGAAGGCAACTACGATATGGTCGGCAATAACACCCCGGTCTTCTTCATCCGGGACGCCATCAAGTTCCCTGACTTCATACACACGCAGAAGAGGAACCCTGCCACCAACCTCAAGGACCCCGACATGTTCTGGGACTTTCTCTCGCTGACCCCGGAATCGGTCCATCAGGTCACCATCCTGTTCTCGGATCGCGGTACGCCCGCAACCTACCGCAACATGAACGGTTACACCAGCCATACCTACAAGTGGTACAACGACAAGGGCGAGCACTACTGGATCAAGCTGCACTTCAAGACCGAGCAGGGAATAAAGAATTTGACGGCCGCCGAGGCGGACGAGATGAAGAGCAAGGACCCCGACCATGCCACGCGCGATCTGCACGAATCCATCGAGAGGGGCGACTTCCCGTCCTGGAAGGTGGAGGTGCAGATAATGACGCCCGAGCTAGCGGAAAAGTACCGCTTCGATCCGTTCGATATCACGAAGGTGTGGCCGCACGGGGACGTTCCGCCGATGACCATCGGGCGCATGGTGCTGAACCGGAACCCGGTCAACTACTTCGCGGAGGTGGAGCAGTCGGCGTTCTCCCCCGGCAACTTCGTGCCTGGTATCGCTGCCTCTCCGGACAAGCTGCTGCAAGGAAGATTGTTCTCCTACCATGACACTCACCGTCATAGGTTAGGGGCGAACTACCATCTGATACCGGTGAACCGGGCCAAAGGGGCTGTGGACAACTATCAGCGGGACGGGCCTATGATGACCGGGGAGAACGGTGGGTTAGGTCCGAACTACTATCCCAACTCCTTCAACGGTCCGGAGCCCGATCCCAAGATGGGGGAGCCTACCTTCGATCTCAAAGGTAAGGCGGCCAAGCAGCGCCACGACCACCCCAACTCCGATTTCGTGCAAGCGGGATCGCTGTATTCCAAGGTCATGAGCGACCAGGACCGCGAGCATCTGATAAGCAACATCGTCGGGCATCTGGGCGGAGCGCAGAAGCGCATCCAGTACCGGCAGGCATCCATCTTCTACCTGGCCAACGCCGACTACGGAAAGCAGGTGGCCAAGGGCTTGAAGCTGGACCTCAAGAAGGTCAAGGAGCTGGCGGCCATGTCACCGGAGGATAGAGCGAAGGCCACAAAGTGAAGGTGGTTTTCTATAGCGTTCCGGAAACCTATTTATTTCACATTTTTTTATTATTATTTAATGTAATTTTATATTTACTATATTTTGTGTACCAATGAATTTGAATAATTTTATTGATAATCCGAATAAAGAAAAATTATATCCATAATCTATATTTATTGTCCTTAATATTATATTTGATTATAATGATATTCAAAGGGGAAAATTATATTTATGATGTGCTTTTTTTGTAATTCGATATTAGAATATTTGTAATATATTTTTAATTATTGCTATAAAATTGGTGTTGATAGTGAGTAAATCATTGACGAATCAAGGAGAACGGAAAAGACCCGGACCTTCCTTGCGTAGGGGAATTCGCAAGGCGAGGAGGAGCGTGGGAGCCGCTGAAAGCGCCTTGGACCGGTCCCTCGATCGCCTGATATTCCCGCTGAGGATATCCATTCAGGAACTGTTAATAGGGTTTAGTAAGAAGGATAAGCAGCTCCCAGACGAAATGGTGAGGGGGGAGGTATCGGGAGAGGACAAGATCGTGGTCAAGGGATTGACCAAGGTCTTCAACGCCCATAACCCGGATAAGGTCCTGCAGATGCTCAGCTCGGAGGTTAGCAAGAGCGAGATCTTAGAGAGGACCGGGGCGACCGTGGGGCTTTATGACATCAACTTCTCCGTTAAACAGGGTGAGCTTTTCGTACTGATGGGGCTTTCAGGAAGCGGAAAGTCGACCTTGGAGAGGTGCGTCAATCGTTTGATCGAACCGACCTCTGGCCAGATACTCATCGACGGGACCGATGTCCTGAAGATGAGCAGGGAAGAGCTGAGGGAGTTCAGGAAGCACAAGATCGGCATGGTCTTCCAGAGCTTTGCCCTGCTTCCGCATCGAACGGTCCTGGAGAACGTCGCCTTCGGCCTGGAGGTCCAAGGGGAAGGCCGGGATGAACGTTTTGCCGCTTCCCAGAAGGCCATCGAGCTGGTGGGCCTGAAGGGTTACGAGAACATGCGCCCTTCCGAGCTCAGCGGGGGCATGAAGCAGCGAGTGGGTCTGGCGAGAGCTTTGGCCACTGACGCTGACATCCTGCTCATGGACGAGGCGTTCAGCGCTCTCGACCCTCTGATCAGGAAGGACATGCAGAACGAGCTGCTGGAACTTCAGGAACGCATGCGGAAGACGATCATATTCGTCACCCACGACCTGGAAGAGGCCTTGCGCCTTGGAGATCGAATTGCTCTGATGAACGATGGTAAGATCATCCAGATCGGCACGGCCGAGGAAATATTGACGAACCCGGCGGACGACTTCGTGATACGTTTCGTGGAGGGTGTGGACAGGGACAAGGTCCTCTCCTGTCAGAACGTCATGATGAGGCCCGAGGAGACCGTGACCATCGGTCAGGGGTTGAGGACCGCCCTGATGATCATGAAGGACGCTAGCATGTCCACCATCCCCGTACTGGACAAGGACAAGAAGTTCATGGGCCTGCTGAACGCCGATGATGCCCTTAAGGGCATCAAGGAGGGGAAGGCCAAGATAATGGAGGTGGCACAGACCGATATCAGGACGGTAGGACCGGACACCTCCCTGGACGAACTTGTTTCGATATTGATCGTCACCAACTACCCGATCCCCGTGGTGGGAGAGGGCGGAAGGTTGAAGGGGATGATAGTACCGGGGAACGTGGTTCCGTTCCTCAGTCCCCGCCGAGGTGATGACTGATGGTTGAAAAGATACCTTGGGGCGAATGGGCAGAAGAAGCGGTCGATGTGATCAAGGACAACCTGGACCCCCTTTTGGACGCCATATACAGCGTGCTAAACTGGATGGCCAATACCACCCAGGACGTGCTGATGACCGTTCCCGACCTGTGGATGATACTGATAATATCCGTATTCTCCCTGCTCGTCACCCGCAAGATCATAATGTCGGGATTGATAGCCGTCGCCCTGCTAGTGATCTGGAACATGGGTCTGTGGGAACTGTCCATGTTGACCCTTACCCTGGTGGTGGTGGCGGCCATCATCTCACTGCTCGTGGGGATCCCCCTGGGGATATTGAGCGCCAAGAGCAACTTTCTCAACAAGGGGATGAAGGTGGTCCTGGACTTCATGCAGACCATGCCTTCCTTCGTTTACCTTATCCCTGTCGTGATATTGTTCCGACTGGGGAACGTTCCGGGCATCATCGCCACCGTGATATTCGCCCTGCCCCCGGTGGTCCGTTTCACGGACCTCGGCATCAGGGAGGTGCCAAAGGAGCTGAAGGAGGTGTCCGAATCATTCGGCACCAACTGGTTGCAGAAGCTCACCAAGGTGGAGCTGCCCATGGCCAAGCCCACCATAATGGCGGGCATCAATCAGTGCATAATGCTGTCTCTTTCCATGGTGGTCATCGCCTCGATGATAGGGGTCGCTGGCCTAGGAAGGGACGTGCTGATGGCCATACAAAGGGTGGACGTGGCCATGGGTTTCGAGGCCGGCCTGGCGGTAGTGCTGCTGGCCATCATCCTGGATCGAATAACACAGAGCATTGGGAGCAAAAAATCATGATTAGCGATATCAAAGGGGTGTGGCGCCTGTCGTCTACCCCCGGAGAAATAGGTAGGTGAAAAAGATGAATAAGAAAAGTAGGAACGTAGTGATCGGCGCCATAGCTGTCGTCGCGATAATAATCGTGGCCGCCATAGCGGTCATGTGGATGGGCGATGATGGAGATGAAGATAGCGAACCGATCCAGTTCGGATACGTCCTTTGGGAGGGCGAGATCGCCGCTACCAACGTGATGACCCTGGTCCTCGAGGAGGCGGGATTCGAAGTGGATATGGTGAACGTTGACGCTGGTATCATGTACGAATCTTTGGCCAGCGGCGACCTGGACATTAGCGTGTCCGCCTGGTTGCCCGCTACACAGGCCAACTATTGGGAAGTGTACGGTGAAGATATCGATGATGTTGGTATAAACCTGGAAGGTTGCGCCATCGGACTTGTGGTCCCGACGTATCTGACCGATGTGAACAGCATATACGACCTAGCCAACTACTCCTCCGAGTTCCAGGACCGGATAGTCGGCATCGATCCAGGTGCGGGCATGATGACCAACACCGCTGATGCGATCAATGAGTATGAGCTAGAAGGATACGAGCTTCTGGCTAGCAGCAGCGCCGGCATGCTTGCCGAGCTGACGGCTGCCTACGAAGGGGAAGAGCACATAGTGGTCACCCTCTGGTCTCCGCACTGGGCCTTCGCCGAGTGGGACCTGAAGTACTTGACCGATCCGCTTGGCGTGTTCGGTGAAGAGGAGTACGTTCACTCACTAGCTCGAGAGGGATTCCAGCAGGACAACCCTGAGGCATATGACATTTTGGAGAGGTTCAACTGGACCCAGGACGACATCCAATCCGTGATGGCTGATATAGCCGGCGGAACGAGCGAGCAAGAGGCCGCTCAGAAGTGGATAGACGCCAACCGCGACAAGGTCGATGGTTGGATAGGAGAGGGCGATGACGTTCAGTACGACACCATCCGCTTCGGATATGTCCTTTGGGAGGGCGAGATCGCCGCTACCAACGTGATGACCCTGGTGCTTCAGGAAGCTGGTTTTGATGTTGAGATGATCAACACCGATGCTGGTATAATGTACCAGTCCCTGGCCAGCGGCGACCTGGACATTAGCGTGTCCGCCTGGTTGCCCGCTACACAGGCCAACTATTGGAGCGTGTACGGCGGGGAAATAGATGATGTGGGCATCAACTTGGACGGTTGCGCCATCGGACTTGTGGTCCCGACGTACCTGACCGATGTGAACAGCATATACGACCTAGCCAACTACTCCTCCGAGTTCCAGGACCGGATAGTGGGAATAGACCCTGGTGCGGGCATGATGACCAACACCGAGGATGCCATTGAGCAGTACGACCTGGGCTTTGATCTTCTAGCTAGCAGCAGCGCCGGCATGCTTGCCGAGCTGACGGCTGCCTACGAAGGGGAAGAGTACATAGTGGTCACCCTCTGGTCTCCGCACTGGGCCTTCGCCGAGTGGGACCTGAAGTACCTGAGCGACCCGTTGGGCATCTTCGGTGAGGAGGAATTCGTTCACTCCCTCGCACGCCAAGGATTTCAGGGAGACAACCCTGAGGCCTACGCCATCCTGGAGCGGTTCAACTGGACCCAGGCTGACATCCAGTCCGTGATGGCTGACATAGCCGGCGGAATGGACGAGGTCGAAGCGGCCCAGAAGTGGATCGACGCCAACCGCGACAAGGTCGATCAGTGGCTGGGCCTCTGAACGCAAACCCCTTTCAACAAACATTTTCTTTTTTTTTGAAATGGCGGCTCCTACCGATGGAGGCAACAAGCTCCAAAGAGAAGCCTTTTTCAATTTCATCTTCCATCTGGCTTAAGATATTTCACTCGTTTTTTCTATTCAAATACTGTCAGAATGCCTGTGTTCAAATGGTCGCTAACGGATATTTCATAGCTTTAAGAAAAAATTCGGGGGGGGGCGGGAACACCATAGCTCGAAATTGACCATTCTGCCGAAACCGGTCCCAGTTCTTCGCTTTGGTCCGATCCACTGATGGGACTTCGAAGATCGTCGTTCGCACAGGGCTTGTACTGCCGAAGAGATTTTTGAGCATGGGCTGTACCAGCCCCTACTAATTGAACCGGAATACCCTCTATTTCGTGTAAAATAGAATGGCGTATCTATCGCACTTCGGACAGTACGGCTTCAAGGGATCTTCCTTGAGAACACATTTGGTATGGCAATCCGAGCAGATGGCGTTCCTTGCGGCCTCTCGAATTTCTTCGTTCTCTTTGGCCAATTTTGCGAGTTCGCGCTGATGCTCTTTCGCCGCTTTCTTGGATCTTTGATCATCTCTTTGTTTCTTACTTCTGTCGTTCATTCAACCAGTTGATGCAATTAAAAAACTCATATAACTAAGTGACCCATCAAAACTGATATTTTCGTGTTCAAAATAATTTAATGATCAGATGGTCCAGATAGGTCGTTGCTGCTCAATCCGGGCATGGAATCACGAATTCTGGTATTATTAAGAACATCTCGAACCCGGCATTGAACGGAGGTAAAAATGGACTACGGGACGAAATACGGGCGTGACCGGCCGTCAATATCTCTGAAAATGAAAAAAATAATAAAGGAAGATGTTTAACAGGGGTAGAATCGCACTTGTAAGTGCTGGTCACATCCTTGCATGTCCCACCAGTAACCCGTTTCTTCGAACAGATCACTTGGTACATTCCACATGTAACCTTCCCAGATCATACCACCGTCAGCCCATTCGTATTCCAGGTAGAACCAATCGGTCGCGTCGGTCCAAACCGGTTTTTTGGAGTGTCCAACGACATGTACAGATGCGATCTCAACGTACCAAGTATTGGTATCGTTGTCAAAGATCCAACCATCTGGATAGTCAATATCGACTCCGTTCCCAGGTTTACCCAGGGAAGCGATGTAGACCTTAAAGTTCTTAGATTCCCCGCTCGGAATTTGGAAAATCGCTTCGCCGTCCATTCCATTTCCGTCGATTACGGCGAATTCATCCCCTTGCGTCATTGTGATGTTCGTGTCGCCGTTCAAGGGAACGAATATCGTATGTCTTTCAGGATTATCGAAATCTCCACCTACGTTCTTCTTACCAAGGATGTTCAAGGTGAAATGTTCACCACTGAAATCCATCCCAGGCTTCACAGAATCAATGGGCATTGCCATTGCTGGAAGAACGCACAGGGCTAGCATTGCGCAGATGGCAACGCTCATTATTTTTGCTCCAAGTTTTATTTCTTCACCCCCCATTTTTTGAAAATCAAAAATGATTTTCAGAAAGACTTACGTTTATGCTTAAAAAGCATTTTTGGTTCAATTGTCGAATGATCTAACCAAATTTTCAAAATGAAGATTTAAAGGCTGCTGCTCGAAAAATTTTGGTGGACGAACTGAGATCGATTTAAAATGACTTATTCGTACCTTTTCAACTCCTTCTTATTCACGGTCCAATCACAATGAAGACATCTTTTCCATCCTTTCAATATGATTTTAGCGCACCGAGGGCATCGACCTATGGGTTGTCCGCATAAGGGCCTTACTTTGACAGAATTATTTATTGTCTTATCTATATTATAGTTCAACTCGGGGGAATTATGTGCCAGTGACTTCTCCCGATTTTCCTCATTGGCGTTTTTTTGACTGATCAGAATGAACGATCCGACAATTGAGAATGTCAACCCTATCATCATTCCCAGGATCGTTAAGGCGACGGTGAAATAATCTGTAGAATGTCTAACAAACTGACCGCCACCAACATATTCGATCGTTCCCTCCAACGCCATTTGATTGACATAGATAAAATAAGATGAGACGCCGATCAATAAACCCAATGCAATACTTGGATAGCCCATGCTTTTTGAAATTTTCAACTCATCACACTTTGAGCATTACATACCGATGCATTTGTATTTTCAATTTTTCTAATTTTAAATATGGTCGTTATAATAATTAAAATATTCCCGAGATCCGTGCCTTATACGATTTAACAAATGACAAAATATTGTTTTTTTTAAATACTAGCCTTCAAGTTTATGTCTAGAGGATCATGCATGACAAAATTCGTTATCTATCAATGCTTAACTCATAGGTTTCCATGAGCCGGGTCCATGCATCCTCACATGAGGGATTTAGAACAGAAATACATGCGGGTATCGAGCATGACGATCCATCCAATACAATGACGAATGCATTTGAGTATGACCAGATGTCCATTTCTCCCAAAATAAAAAAAATGGACACTGGGGGATTTGAACCCCCGGCCTCCGCCTTGCGAAGGCGGCGATCTTTAGCGGCGTCGTGAAGACGCATCCGCTGATCTAAGTGCCCGTGCGAGAGTCAGGAATCCAACCCAGGTTTATAATGTTTTGTAGGTCGAAAAAATAATTCAAGCCATTGGTCTTCCCTTCAAGTCTTAGGCAATCGTTATTGTTCCGCCTGTAAATGATGGACCCGTGAAAAGCGGAAAGAGCGATGATGGACGTTCCATCTTTCGGATCCTGACCCTGTCATCCATAATGTTTTTACTGATCTATTTTACTGTAGGCATTGTTATCGTTTGGATGGATTGGACGACACCAACCCTTACATGGGTTTTCATCGCGCCCCTACCCGTGGCCATATGGCTCTTGGCTTGGGTGACATTCTTCGCGGGGGTATGGGAGATCAATAAGCGTAAGCGGACCTTGATTTCTCGATGGCGAGTGATCCTGGTCGGACTAATGGCGACGGTTGGGACGGTCCTTCACCTATACATCTGGTATATCATGGTCACCGGTTTTTCCTGAAAATCTGTTATCCGTGACCTCTCGTCAAACCGTTAGGACAGTATCTTTCTGGCCTTGGCCACCACGTCGTCGGTCATCTGCGGCGCATAACCGAGATAGTTAGCCGGGTCCATGACCTTGGACAGCTCCTCCTTGGTGAAGTGCTTCTTGACCTCGGGGTTCTGCGATAACGCCTTCTCCAGGTCCCAGCCCTTCTCCTCGGCCTTCATGCTTGTGGAACGAACGATCTCGTGCGCGTCCTGTCTACCGATGCCTTTCGCGGTCAAAGCCATCATCACCGGCTCGGCCATGATCATTCCCTTGGCGGCCTTGATGTTGCGCAACATGTTCTCCTTGTTCACAGAGATGCCGCAGAACACCGTCTCCATCTTGGTCAGGATGTCGTCCGTGAGGATCATTACGTGCGGCAGCGTGAAGCGCTCCGCTGACGAATTGCTGAGGTCGCGCTCGTGCCAGAGTATCATGTTTTCGAACGTCGGCGTAACGAAACCGCGAACGACGCGGCTCAGCCCGCAGATGTTCTCCGAGGTTATCGGATTCCTCTTTTGGGCCATGGTCGAACTGCCGACCTGCTTCTTAGCATCGAACGACTCGGCCACTTCGGCGATCTCCGACCTCTGCAGGTTACGGATCTCCGTGGCGTAACGCTCGCAGGAAGTGCTGATGTTGGCCATCAAGCACACCAGTTCCGTGTAGCGGTCGCGACAGACCACTTGCGTCGCTGCCTCCTCATAGCCGAGGCCGAGGTCCTTCATCATGTGCGCCTGCACCTCCCTGGCCTTGGGACCGAGCGCTGCGGCCGTGCCGATAGCCCCGGAAAGCTTGCCGACGCACACCCGCTTGCGGCATTCCCGCGCACGCTCGATGTGCCTCATTACCTCGGATACATAACCGGCCACCTTGAACCCGTAAGTGGTGGGGATGGCGTTCTGCCCGTGCGTGCGCCCCATGCACATGGTGGAGCGGTGCTTCTCGGCCAGGTCGGCCAGCGTGGATAGTAGAGCAAGAAGGTCCATTTCCACGATGTCCAGTGCGGCCTTTAACTGTAAAGCGGTGGTGGTGTCGATGATGTCGTTCGACGTTGCCCCAAGATGAACATAATTACCGGCGGTCCCGCACTTTTCCGATAGTGCTTTCACGACGGCCATCACGTCGTGCTTGGTCTCCGCTTCGATCTCATATACCCTTTCCCGGGTGACAATGTCGACGGAAGCGGCGCAGGTGATCTCCCTGGCGGCCGAGCGAGGGATGTTGCCGGCCTTGGCGTGTGCCCGCGCAAGCGCAGCCTCGACCTTGAGCTGGAGGTCGATCCTGTGGTCCTCGGAGAAGATGGCCTTCATCTCCTTGCGCCCGTAACGGAAGTCTAGGGGACATATCAGCATTGAACACACCGTTCGCAGATAGGATTCTGTGATGAAGCTCTTGGCATATAAGCTTACTATCGGCGCAGGCATACCTACTTTGATAATTGAGGGGTTATCATTAATATGCCCCATCCGGATATATTCGCCAGGTGCGATGTGAGCTCAACAACCGCAGGGGCTTTGCCCCGGGAGATAATCGACTTCCTGCTATCGCCGGGAGGACATTCACTTCTGATCAAAGGAGATGCGGGAACCGGCAAGACCACCATGGCCCTGCAGACCATAGAGGCCCTTTCCGACAGGCAACCCGAATATTACCTGTCATCGCGCGTCTCCGACGTGGCGCTCTATCATCAGTTCCCCTGGTTGAAGGAACGCGTGGAGAAGAACCATCTGATGAGGGCCGGCATGGCCTTCCTGCGACGATCCTGGAACAGGGACGGCTCCAAGAGGAACGACCTGGATGATGTGGAGCTGCACGTGGACCGCCGTGAGCTGAACCGTTTGGAGGGGCAGATAGAGGCTGGCGAACTGGGTCTGGATGACGAGGATGGCCCGGCCATGAACGCCGACGGCTCCATCACCGTGGACGTAGGCTCCATGCTCCCCGAGCTGGAGATGGCCTATGACATCGCCGAGAGCAATCTGCCAAAGAAGACCTTGGTGGTGCTTGATTCCGTCGAGGCGCTCGCTGAGAACTATGGCATCCCAGCATACCGCATAATGAACGCCCTGCAGAAGGACCTGGTGGAGAAGGCCGGCACCAATGTGGTCTTTGTGATGGAGACCGCCGAGCGCAGCCATCTTGACTATCTGGGCGATGGCATAGTGGTCCTGCGCAACTCCGTTCACGGCAGCAACCGCGTGCGGACCATCGACATAGAGAAGCTGCGTGGCTCGTCCATAAGGAACTGGCGATACATCTTCACCCTGGAAGGCGGACGGGTCACGGTAATGGACCGGGACCTGGACCTGCAGAACGTTCATCTGTCAAGGAACGATGTCGAGCTCCCGGCCGGCCGCGGATCGTTCGGGTGGTCGGAGCTGGACCGTTTGTTCGGAGGAGCCCCTCTCGGTTCCCTTACGCTGTTGGAAATAGGGGCGGGGATTCCCATGGACCTTCTGGAGCGGATGGAGGCGGCTCTGGTCAGCGAGCATCTTAGGAAGGGCTGCGGCGTCCTATGGTACCCGCAACGGACCCTGGACTATGGATCCCTTTCCGAACGGCTTGAGGGGATACCATTGGATGACCTTCATGTATTGGACGCCAGCGAGGCGGACGGCTCCCTCCCCTTCGTGAAGAAGATGGAAGGGGCGGACCTGGCGAACGATCTGCGCTGGGACTCCCTGAAATACCTGCTGAAGGATTCCAAGGAACCTTATCTGTCGGTCATGGGCCTGGACGCCCTGGAATCCGTTTACGGCAAGACCGTCCCGAAGCTCATTCAGCACGTGGACCTCATGCGCCGCGGAGGACATATGGTGGTGATGGAGGCGACGGACGGCTCGGCCGGTCTGGACGTGCTCAGTCACCAGGCGCGATTGCATATCCGCCTGGAGAACCTGAACGGCTCGGTGCTGCTGCGGGGAATAAAACCGACCACCATCTGCTACTGCCTCGAGGTCGTGGAGGGCGTCCCAGGCTGGAAGCCGATGCTCTGACGTTATCAGCCCTGATAGCCGGGGAACGGGAGTTATATTACAGCGGGACGTTGTGGAGATCATGGCCAAGGGAGCCCTTAACCTGTCGAGGCTTCTGGCGGACGAGTATTCCGGCAGGATCCTGAGCTTGACCTTCTCACAGCCCCGCTCCGTTCAGGAGATCAGCGCCTTGTCCGGCATCCCGATAGCCGTGGCCTATCGCCGAATGATCTCGCTGGAGGCCGCCGGTCTGGTCAAGTGCTTGCGCACCGACGTTTCGGAAAGCGGCAAGAAGTGCAAATACTATCTGTGCCAGGTGGACATGGCCCGTCTGACGTTCCGGGAAGGCCGGTTCGAAGTAGAAGTGGAATGGAAGGAGAGGGGGAGAGCGGAGATGCTCCCTATTGCTGGTCGTTGACCGCAACAATTTTTATCTGCGTAGAGCGTTACATCTTGCCAGATGGGAAATAGCGACCTGCTGGGCAAGTCCCGGTTGCTGACGGACGAGTACGCGGTCAAGATCCTTATGGCCACGGTACGTTCACCCCGCAGCGCCCAGCAGATCTCCGCGCAGTTCGGGATCCCGATAGCCGCCTGCTACCGGCGCATACGCGACCTGGAGGTGGCCGGCCTGATATGCTGCACCGAACGCCGTCTTTCCCGTCAGGGAAAGCGGGTCTGCTACTACCAGTCGCGCGTCCGAACGGCCGCCCTGCAGTACGAGAACGGTCACCTGAAGGTACGCTTCACCATGCTGGATGAGGCGCCTGACAACGACTGGCAGGACGTGGACCTTAATGACGGGGGAAAAGAGGGCGACCGTAGATGAGAACATTCCCGTATGCTGGATTGATCAACCGGGTCATCGAAAAAGTTATAAACGAAATCCCTTATGCCTCTTTCCAGGCTTGAGTCTTATTTAATTTAACATTTGAGCGTGAACGTTTATGACAGAACTCTTGGAGGACCTCGACCAGAAGCGTCAATTTAACAACAACGAGGCGGAGAAGCACCGCCGGCTCAGGGATGAACTGAACGACAAGACCAAGGAATGGGTTCAGAAGAGGGACGAACTCAACGCCAAGGTCCGTGAGCTGGTGGACAGTGCTGCCAAGCACCGCGAGAACCGCGACAAGATGAACGAACAGGTGCGAGCCGCCAAGGACGCCCGCGACAAGTTCAATGAACAGGTCAGCGAGCTCAACAAGAAGGTCATGGCCCTGAAGAAGGACAACGTTCCGCAGGACGGACCGTCCGTGGCCAAGCTCAAGAAGGACCTGAAGCAGCTCGAGTTCATCCACATGACCTCCGGAGACCTGAAGAGGGACAAGGAGAAGGCCTTGGTAGAGCAGATGAAGGCCCTCCAGATCCAGATCAGGGAGAGGGAGAAGTCCCTGGAGGCCAACGACGAGGTTCGCCAAGCCATCACCCTGCTCCGCGAGGCCAAGGACAAGGCCGAGGAGCAGCACAAGCTTGTCAGCGAATTGGCCGAATCCGCCCAGAACGAGCACGACGCCATGATCAAGATCTACGAGGAGGCGGACAAGCTCAGGAAGGAAGCCGACGAGGCGCAAGAGAATTTCATCGAGACCAAGGGCAAGGCCGACGAGGAGCACCGCCGCCACATCGACAACATCAGGCAGGTGCACGATTACGACAAGATCATCACCGGTCTCAGGCAGAAGGCCCGCAAGGCCCGCAAGAAGAAGGACGAGAGCGTAGCCATGAAGGAATCTGAGGAGATCTTCGACAAGTTCAAGCGCGGAGAGAAGCTCAGCACCGAGGACCTCATGGTACTGCAGAAGTCCGGCTATCTGTAAACCACTTAACACCCTATATTCTTTCAACGACTGGCTGCTGGCCGCGGCCGGTTTTATTTCCAATTTTTAGAAAAATGGCAAACTATATATATCGTCGAAAAGATAGTAGTGTTCGGGAAGGTCTGGGCTGGTTTTCAGAGTGCATCCCATCCCTTCTGACAGGACTGGTCCTTCCCAAACCCCTTTTTCCACCCTGTTCTCGGAGCAAAGGTTATCTAAGTACATTGGATTGTCATTGAAGGTCTGAAAATGGTATTGGATGGATTGGGCCAATCATTGCGCGACGTCCTGAAGAAGGTCGCCAACTCCAGCAACGTCGATGAAAAGCTGATCAAGGAGGTGTCCAAGGACATTCAGCGGGCGCTCCTGCAGGCCGACGTCAATGTCAAGATGGTCCTGGAGATAACCAAGGAGGTGGAGCGCCGGGCGCTCACCGAGAAACCTCCGGCCGGGAAATCGGGAAGGGAGCACGTCATCAAGATCATCTACGATGAGCTGGTCAAGATCCTGGGCGAGCAGCGGACGTTGCCTTTGGGCAAGCAGGTCATCATGATGGTCGGCCTATACGGTCAGGGAAAGACGACCAGCGCCGGGAAGCTTGGGCGATATTTCCACAAGAAGGGACTGAAGGTCGGCCTCATCGCCGCAGACGTCCATCGTCCGGCGGCCTATGATCAATTGAAGCAGATCGGCGACAAGGTCGGCGTGCACGTCTACGGCTCCCCGGGCGAGAGGTCGGCCGTGAAGATAGTCGACGCCGGCATGAAGGAGTTCAGCAACCTAGACGTGGTCATAATCGATACGTCGGGAAGGCACGCCCTGGAAGGCGATCTCATCGATGAGATCAAGGAGGTGTCCAAGGTGGCCAATCCCAGCGAGAGGATATTGGTTCTGGACGCCAGCGTAGGTCAGCAGGCTGGTCCCCAGGCGCAGGCGTTCCATGACGCCGTTGGGGTGACCTCCGTCATCCTCACCAAGATGGACGGCACCGCCAAGGGCGGCGGGGCCCTTTCCGCCGTCTCCCGCACCAAGGCGCCCATCGTTTTCATTGGCGTAGGCGAGCACCTGGAGGACCTGGACCCCTTCATACCCTCGCGGTTCATCTCCCGGCTGCTGGGAATGGGCGACCTCCAGTCGCTAATGGAGACCGCCAAGGAAAGCATCACCGAGGAGCAGGCCCTGGAGACCACCAAGAAGATCATGTCCGGGAAGTTCTCCCTGAAGGAGATGTACGAGCAGATGGAGATGCTCACCAGCATGGGCCCCCTGAAGAAGCTCATGGGCATGCTGCCGGGCATGGACGGCGGCCTGCAGGACAAGGTCGACATCGAGGAGACGCAGGAGCGTCTGCGCCGCTTCCGCATCATCATGGACTCCATGACCGATGAGGAGATGGAGAACCCCAAGCTGATCAAATCGTCAAGGGTCCTACGCATAGCGCGCGGATCGGGGATGGACACCAAGCACGTGCGGGAGCTGCTGCAGCAGTACAACAACTCCAAGAAGGCCGTCCGCGGGTTCATGGGCAACCGCAAGCTGCGCAAGCAGCTGATGAAGCAGATGCAGGGCGGCGGGCTGGAGGGGCTGCAATGAAGCGCTTCATCGTCATAGGGCACAAGGCGGCCACCACCGCCGATTTCAAATTGGACGATCTGGCCGGAGGGGCGGGACGTTTGGATGTGCTGCTTAGGTGCATCAATTCCGCCTTCTTCCTGAGCCACGACCTGCGCAAGGACGTGGAGGTGGTGCTCGTTCTTCAAGGCCCGCCCGGACCGGCCCGCACCATCCGATTGGTGGGAAGCGAGCTGCGCTATCTAAACCCGGACGAGAGGAGCACCGGGGCGCTCATCCGCAACGCCCTCATGAGGGACGCCAGCTCGGAGGAGCGCAGCACCCCCGGAATTTACGTGAGCGCCAGGAACTTCCCGGACGTGCTGGCTTTGCTCGGGGAGGGAACGGAGATCGTGTATCTCAAGGAGGACGGGACCGACATCCGGGAGACCGAGCTTCCGGATAACGTTACGTTCGTCCTGAGCGACCACATGGACCTCACCCCGGACGAGGAGGGTCTGCTTCTGCAGTATAGGCCAAAGGTGGTCAAGCTGGGACCGGTGTCCTATCACGCCGATCATTGCATCACCATCGTGAACAACGAATTGGACCGGCGCCGGTGAGCCAAGGTTTATATTCCTATGGAATTGTGAGAGGTCCATGAACCAAAAGATCGCCCAGCATCGGCACTGCAGGTCCTGCGGCAAGGCCTTCGTGGGCGACGACAAGTACTGCTCCGAGGATTGCGAGAAGGGCAATGAGGAGACCTTGCGCAAGAAGAAGAGGCAGCTATTGATACTGTATGTGGCCAGTGTAGTGATCATGATTGGCGCCCTGGTGTTGTCGGTGCTATGATGAAGGTGGGGGTCGGCGGCACTTTCAACGTCCTGCATCGCGGCCACCGAAGATTGCTTGATGCGGCCATAGGCAGCGGTGACCTTTTGGCCGTGGGCCTGATGAGCGATGATTACTGCCGCCGCAACAAGGCCGTCACGCTTCCCTACGCCGAGAGGGAGAAGGCATTGCGCGAATACCTGGAAAAGAGAGAGGCGCGGTTCACCGTGGTCCCCCTGGACGAGAAGGAGGGAAGCGCGCCCTCCGACCCCGGGCTGGACGTGCTGGTGGTTTCGCAGGAGACCCAGGCCCTGGGACCGAAGATCAACGACACGCGCCTGCGGAACGGCCTTCCTCCGGTCCGGTTGGTGGTGGTGCCCTACGTCCTGGCCGATGATTTCCGACCGATCAGTTCCACCCGCGTGCTCTCCGGGGAGATCGACACGGACGGGCGTTTGCTTCGGCCATTGATGGTCAACGTCGGTTCGCTGAACCCGATCAAAGTGGCGGCGGTTCGCGAGGTGCTCACGCGCTTCCATCCGCAGATGACCGTTAACGCTGTGGACGTCCCGCGAACGGTCGGCGAACAGCCTTGGGGCCGGGAGGCCGAAAAAGGAGCGGAAGCTAGAGCGAGGGAATGCCTGGGGGATGGGGACCTGGGCGTAGGGATAGAGGCCGGGGTCCTGGAAAGGGAGGACGGGCTGTACGACGTGCAGCACTGCGCCATCGTTGACGCCCGGGGGTGGATGACCAAAGGCCATGGCATGGGGTTCCGCTACCCGCCGGCGGTGGCCGACCTAGTACGACATGGGATGACCGTAGGGGACGCCTGCGCCCAGCTGTTCGAGGAAGGGGACCAGGGATCGGGCAAAGGGGCGATCGGGATATTGACCAACGGCGTCCTGGACCGCAAGCAGCTCACGGAACAGACCGTGCTGGCGGCCATGGTCCCCCGCATAAGAAAGGAACTGTACGTTTAGATCAGCGCCTTGTCCCGGGCCTTGCGGATAAAGGTCAGGTAATCCTCCTTGGTGGCGCAATTGCTCGGACCTACGCAACCGAAGCGGTTGTACTTAAGGCAGTAATCGCCGCCTATGCAATGATGGCAGGACGCCTCCCGGTCTTCCATTTGGCACTTGTCCTTGATGCAGGCGAAGCCGTAGTAGAGGCCGTTGCATTTGCCGTCGGGACCCATGCGGGGGCAGTCGCTCATTCCCGCCACTCCCCCGGGTATGCCTTGTCGTGTTGGCGGTACCAGCCCTGCCGTTCGGGAAAGGACGACGAACGCTCCTGCACCGGGCATTTTTCGACCCCGATGCATCTAGCGCCGGGCACCTTGCCGTTCGCGCAATAGCTACCCCTGTATCGATAATCGCACATCGATATCCCATCCTGCTCTGACCGCAGGAACATATTGATTCTGGGATGTTAAATAATTTACCCGAAATTTATCGCTTGGGCGGATATTCCTTGTTCTCCCAAAGTCCGAACTTGTTGCCTTCCGTGTCCAAGCACACCGCCAAGAAGCCGAACTCCCCGACCTCCGTCCTGGGGAGGAGCACCTTCCCTCCCAGCTCGATCACTTTTTTCAGGCTCTCCTCCACCGATCCCACGCCAACGTAGTTGGTGATGCCGGTGTCCCATTCGTTCTTCTTCCCCATGCCCCCGCCCAGGGACGGCTTCCCCTGCTCGTCGAAGGTGGATATGCCGAAATACTCGATCGGACCGGGCATGCGCTCGAACTTCCAGCCGAACAGCTTCTCATAGAAGGACGCCGCCCTTTCCAGGTCCTCGGCCGGAAGGTCAAAATGGACGATGGTGGCCATGTTCATTCACCTGTTGTGAGCTAGCGTTTGATATGATAAATCGTTTGTCCCGCCCCCCTTGAATTTATTTTGGAACGGGCTAACGTTGACCGGAGGCCTCTTTTGAAAACGCATAAATAATCGCCTTCAGCTCCAGAGCGCATGGCCAACGATGAAGAGCTTCGCGAGGCGGCGAGGATAGCGCTGACCGACTGCCTCGCCGTGAAGGAGGGCGAGAGGGTCCTGATCATCACCAACCTGGGAGGGGACGCCTTCGAGATATGCCAGGAGCTCTTCAGGCAGGCGGCGGAACTGAAGGCCGTCCCGGTCATGGTCATCCAGGAAGAGAAGGACAACTTCACCATGGCCGACATGGCCGTCCTCGACGCCATAAGAGGGGAGCCGGAGGTCATGATCACCGTGTGCCGGGGGCGCGTGGGCAAGGACCCCTACGGCATGCGCATCGGTTACGTCGGAAGGGATGGCGAGAAGTACTCCCATATCTACGACAAGGTCTTGGACGGGGACAAGCGCAGCCGCTCCTTCTGGTCGCCCAACTGCACTAGGGAGATATTCGAGAGAGGGGTCCCTATCGATTACGCATCGCTGAGAAGGAACGCCAAGGCCCTCAAGGAAAAGATCGATGCCGGAAGGTCGGTAAGGGTCACCTCTCCGGCCGGAACGGACGTGCGATTCGGGATAGAGGGGCGGCAGGGCCACTATGATGATGGTGACTTCACCCGACCGGGGAAGGGAGGGAACCTGCCCACCGGCGAGGTGTACGTTTCACCCGCCAACGGAACGGCGGAGGGGGTCATCGTCTTCGACGGCACCATAGATCTGGACTCTCACGCCGAGATGCCGGATGTTCCGGTCCGGGTGCAGTTCGAGAAGGGGTTTGCTGCTGGGATCACCGGAGGGGAGACCGCCCTCAAGCTCGATGCCTTGCTGGAACGCTCTGCCGCAATGGCCAGGCAACAGGGGAAGAAGGACGAGGAAAGGAACACCCGGCATCTCGGAGAGCTGGGTATAGGCTTAAACCCCAAGGCCAGGATGTCCTGCAACACCCTGGAGGACGAGAAGGTGGGAGGAACGGTGCACTTCGCCATAGGGATGAACCTGGAGAACGACGCGCACGCCCTCATCCATCTGGACTGCCTGGTGCTGAACCCTGATGTGTACGTTGACGACGAAATGATCATCAAAGCAGGGAGACCACTGGTCTGAACCAAACCAAAGGACCGGGGCCTGGTGATCCTGGGAAGGACCGATGAAAGGTTTTCAGGCGGGAACGGAAGAGGCGGAGTGATCACGATATGGCTCTAGGCTACCAGGGGTTCGACCGAAGGATGTGGGTCCTGTTCTGGTCGATGCTGATCGATGGGGTGGGCTACAGCCTCATCAGCCCTTACATCCTGCTGTTCCTGAAACAGGACCTGGGAGCGACGATGGCCGTGGGCGGCCTCGTTCTGACCATCGCCGGCATCATCGGCGCCGCGGGCAACATGGTCGGCGGGCTGCTTGCCGACCGTTACGGCCGCCGGGGCGTGATGATCGTTTCCATGCTCATGCGCTGTCTTGCGTTCGTCCTGCTGGCGGTCATGGTCACCTATCGACCAGAGTTCTTCTCGATAGCTTCGCTGCTGACCTTGAGCTACTTCTTCGGCGGGGTGTTCCAACCGGCCAACAACGCCATGGTGGCCGACATCACCGAACCTTCCAGGCGCATGGAGGCGTACGGCCTGCTGAGGGTGTCCTGGAACGTCGGCTTCGCTGTTGGGCCGATCATTGGCGGCATCCTCATCCTAATATCCTTCCCGCTGACCTTCACCATATCGGCCATCATATCCTTCGCCGCGGCTCTCATAGTGGCGCTGATGCTCACCGAGTCCTACGTTCCCGTCCCGAAGGAGAAGAAGGAGAGCGGGTTGAGAGGTATCGGCGACCTCAAGCCGATATTCCTGCTGTTCTGCCTGTTCTCCCTGCCGCTGTTCATAATGGCTGGGCAGTTCGGCTCCACCTATACCGTATATGCCAACGATAGGATCGGCATCGACACCGCCTCCATAGGTTTGGTGTTCGGTCTGAACGGCATCATGGTCGTGCTAATGCAGATGCCCATCAGCAGATGGCTCACCGAACGGGATCCCTACGTGGGAATGCTCCTCGGGTCGATCGTCTATTCCATCGGCTTCCTGCTCGTCGCCGCGGTGACCGACACATACTGGCTAGCGTTGACCATGATAATAATTACCATTGGCGAGATCATAGTGGTGCCGGTATCTAACGCGCTCACGGTGCTCCTGGCGCCGGACGATTCCCGGGGCAAGTACCTCGGGGTCTTCGGCGTGGTCTCCTCCTTTGGCTGGTTCGGCTCAACGTTCATCGGCGGGGTTCTTTACGACACGTACGACAACGGATGGATCATGTGGGGGATATTGGCCTCCTTCGGCTTCCTCACCGCCCTGGCCATGATACCTCTATGGCTGCGCACCAAACCCAAGGCCCAAAGCACATGAGGTTAGCTTGATCCGGTCCAAATGATCGACCAACGCTTTTTCCACCGGTTAGATCAGCTTTAAAAGCTCACCTATCCATCGTATCTGGATCAATATGAGCGACATGAAGAAGAAGAAAAAGAAAGGAGCAGGCGAACCCCCAGCGAACAACAACCGATCGGACCACCGGAGCTCCAAGCCCTCTGCGGCCGTGGCCGAGGCCATCAATTCCAATCAGAAGAAGGGTTCGAAGGGCAAGAAATAAAAAAATATCATCCAGGGAGGTCTTCCTCGATGGGGTGATCTCGCCTGAACTTTTTTTAATATAAGAAGGGGAAGCGCCGAGGGGGAGATTCGAACTCCCGGGGTACCAGGTACCACCGGCTTTCAAGGCCGGCGCCGTGATCCGGGCTTGGCTACCTCGGCTTTATTAAACGATTTTTTCCCCGCGTCCGGACATGAGGTCCTGCAGGTCCAGCTCGAAGGCTATTACCGGATGACCAAGTTCGTAGGCGGTTATCACCTGCGGATGAAGTTCTCCGAAATGTCCGACCGTGCGGCCGTTCACCTTGACCAGGGCGCAGCGCCCGGGTATGAACATGCCCAGGTCGCCCGGCAAAAGGGAGCATTGCACTCCCAGTTCCTTAAGCACGCCCTCGGCCAACGACTTCATCTCGGTGAAGCCGGCCTTGGAATGAATGGACATTATCGCCAGATGCTTGCGGCGCTTGGCGTCCACCACCACGTCGCCGACCTCGAATATGCGCTGAGGCAGGTCGCGGTGCTTGCTCTTGCGCAGGACCGTGAGCAGGGACGGGACGAGATGGACACGGAGACAGTTGTGGTCCTCGCTGACGGGGTTGAGCACTTCCACCGTCTGAACCTCGGGAAAGGGCACCTTGGAGAACTGCTCCTCTAATGACGAGAGGGTAAGGGTGGTGACCTCCCAGTGACCATAGCCGACCATCATCTGGCGGACGAGGTCGGCCACCCTCTCCATGCGCCTTTCGCCGCCGACGGTGCGGGACGCGGGCTTGGAGTTGCCGAAGTTCTCGTAGCCATAGCCGATGGCCACGTCCTCCACGACATCGGCTTGGTGTATGAGGTCCATGCGCACCGGGGACGAGGAGACCTTGACCTTGCGGCCCTTCGGTTCAGCGGAGTAGCCCATCCTGGTCAGGCATTGACACATGGCCAGAGGTTCGAGGTCCAGGCCAAGGGAGGCGTTCGTCCTGTCGACGTCCAAAAGCCACTGCTTAGAACGAAGGTTGGGGGTCATGCCTTTCTCCTCCCCGCGCAGGGTGATCGTTTCGATGACGCCGCCCCTCTCAGCTATGGAAGTGCACACTATGTTCAGCACACCGCTGATGGTGTTCTGGTCCGTTCCGGTGACATCGATGAACAGGTTCTTGGTCTCCGCGGTCACCGTGGTCAGCCTCCCGTTGATGATGGGCGGGAAGGATAGGACCTCGTTGTTGGCGTCGAGGATGATCGGGTAAAGCTCCTTACCATCCAGGAGCTGCTTGTAGTCCTTTCCCTTCTCGTGCTTTTCAAGCACCTCGGCCAAGTTCATCATCTCTTCCTTGGCCAGAGGCACGAAGGAAACGGACGTGGGCGGGACCGCCTTGTAGACGAACGGTGGACGAACCTTGTCCAGATCGTGCACGCCGATGGCCACCTTGGCCCGCTTCCTTCCCACCGTGAGGTGCAGCTTCTCCTGCAGCTCCATGAGGGAACGGATGCCCTTGTCGTCCAACGTGACGCCGCTGATGACCGCCCCGACCACGTACGGCCGGACCTCCTTGACGGACGGTTCCACCTTGAGAACGATGTCGGAAGAGGAGATATCGTAGGTGCGCAGCCCCAGATCGATATCGAAGAAGGAACGCAACGCCCTGGACAGCCCTTCCACGGAATAGAGGTCCGGACGGTTGGGGAAGAACTCGATGGATGCCTCCTTGGTGACCGGGTCGAAATCGTGGAAGTCGGCGCCGATCATTGGGATGCGGTCTAGGACCTCGCGGTCCTCCATCCGGGTCCCCATCAGGGACTTCAGGTCCTCGAGGTTGAAGTTGATGACTGGCATTGCGTCCGCACCATAGGGTAGAAGGTATATGAGGGTTTTTAATTTAGGTCGAACCGCGGAACATCATCTGCCAAGCGCCTTGTGGGCCTTGCCCAGTTCACCAGCGGACTGGGCGGCGAGGGTGGACAGCTCTCCGGCCAAGACCAATGCGGCGGCGATCTCCGCCAGCTTCTTTGCTCTACCCGCCCCCAGGCAGTCCATCATGGACAAGGCCTCGCTTTGGCAGGGGAGCCTGGTGCCACCGCCGACCGTGCCCACTTCGATGCAGGGCAGGCGCACTGAAAGATAAACGCCTTCCTCGCACATCTCGCAGGTGGTGCTAGCCATGCTGCCCTCGACCACCTGGGCGGCGTCCTGGCCTGTGGCTATGTAGAGCGCGGCGAGCATATTGGCGGCGTGAGCGTTGGAACCATAGGATAGGGACAGGCCGCTGCCGATCAGGTTCTTGCGGTAGCAGGTCTCGACCATCGCCTCCGGCGTGGTGTGCAGTCTACCGGTCACGATATCGGTCGGAACGCGCACGTCGGCCAGTACGGTCTTCCCCCTTCCATCTATGAAGTTGATGGCCGCCGGCTTCTTGTCCACGCACATGTTGCCCGATACAGAGATCAACTTTATGCCGGTCCTTTCCTCTATGAGACGGCAGGCCGCCTCGGTGGCGATGGTGCACATGTTCATGCCCATGGCGTCTCCCGTGTCGTAGGAGAACCGGAGGAACAGGGAACGACCGGAAGCGAAGGCCCGGACCTTTATGAGCTTGCCATGTTTGGTGGTGCTCTCCGCGGCGGCCTTCACCTCCTCGTGGTGCTGGTTGACCCAGTCCACCACCCGCCTGCTGTCCCTGACCCCCTTGGTACGGAACACCGGCGCCCTGGTCATCTCGTCCTTGATGATGATGACCTCCACCCCTCCGCTGGCGCTTATTATGGACGCACCGCGGTTGACGGAGGCGACAAGGGCGCCTTCGGTGGTGGCGAGAGGCACCAGGAACTCCCCGTTGGCGTGATCGCCTTTTACCTTGAGCGGCCCGATGAAACCTAGGGGGACCTGGATCGTGCCGATCATGTTCTCCACGTTCTTCTCCGCGAGAAGGGGGTCGTAGGAGCACCTTCCGGCGTGCTCCAAGCTCCCGCCGGTGAACGATTCGACGGCCTTTCGGCGCTCTTCCATGTCCGCCCGGGTCCTTCCCTTGTTCCTGAGACCGTCGTTGGAGCTCATCGGCACAGAATCAGGGTCGTATTAGATAACCTTCTCCCCCTGTCCGGACGGTGAAAAAGAGGGTTCAATTTAGTTTTAAGTAAAACCGGGGATAATTAATTAAAGGCAATGGCTTAAATTTCGTTTTTACGCTCAAATTATTTTTCAATTCTACATATAGTTACGGGTTAAGCTTTAATATCAGAAGCGTTCATCCGGACGATTCAAGGTGCATAACACCTAGAGGGCGTTACCAGAAATGTACACTATGAGTCCGAAGACGGGCAAGCTTCTGAGCGATGATGAAGCTATGGTGAAGTATGTGAAGGAGAACCAGTGGGGACTGGCTACCGCTATTGACCTCAGAAAGTGCGATCCAGAGAAGATCCGGAGCAAAGAGGTCATAACCCAGTTCGCCATCGACCTTTGCGAGTACATAAAGATGAACAGGTTCGGAGACCCCATAGTCGTTCGGTTCGGGCCCGTCCCCAAGGTTGAGGGATATTCACTGGCCCAGCTGATCGAGACCTCCATGATCTCCGGTCATTTTGCGGAGGACACCGACCGCGCGTTCATCGATGTGTTCAGCTGCCGGGAATACCCCCCGCAGAAGACCGCCGAGTTCTGTCAGAAGTACTTCGGCGCTCAGGAGATGGAGTATACCGTATCCTTCAGGAACTAAAACGCCCGCCTGAAATACAGGACCCAAAAGACTTAACGCCCCAGCTGCGGCCACCACCGCAGTCTGGTCCCAACCTCTTCCTTCTTCTCCACATCGATGGACCGTTTTGGAACGATGTTTTTTCTATGCAAGATGCGCTTTTCCATGCCAGGACCATGGAAAGGTTTAAAATTGAATGCCGCATTCGCCAATCCACTTGGGCCCATAGCTTAGCCTGGTTGGAGCGCCCGGCTGATAACCGGGAGGTCAGGTGTTCGAATCACCTTGGGCCCATCCATTTCACATTTCTCACCCTTGTTCGTCTATAAGGCCGATGTTACCCACAAAGGTCGATTTCAATTCATGCTCCAGAAAGCTCCAATTCCTTTACCTTCTGAAAATCGT